>Ga0247608_10001536_pt1 | contig 31633 bp, 24 predicted proteins | sample 176DNAGHGlowgp2_FD_193490 | JGI IMG/M metagenome (GOLD analysis project Ga0247608, IMG submission 193490) | Sheep rumen microbial communities from Palmerston North, Manawatu-Wanganui, New Zealand - 1766 DNA GHGlow gp2 | ecosystem: Host-associated > Mammals > Digestive system > Stomach > Rumen ...
GAGCCATTGAGATTGCCTTGTCATAGTACGAAAGCCCACGTTCTGTCTGCCCCTTTCTTCGTAAAAGATACAATCCGTAAGTTGCCGTATTGCATGGGTTTTGTCCGATTGTGGGGATAAATGCTTTTAGTATATGATCTGGAATACATTTATTCATTTCAAGATATGCAAAGACAATATTATTTAGAACCTGTATATTATGCTTTCCATGAGGGAAATCCCTGTGTATCTGCATCAGAAAGTCAAGGCAGGATTCCATTTGCGGTGTATTTTGCCCTATAAGCGAAAGAAGACGGAGCAGGTCGTTACAGGCAAACAGTTTCAGTGTCAGATTGTCAGAATCATGCATAAATATTGGCAAAAGAAAATTGAAGTATGTCTCAAAATTGCCTGTGGCAAGAAGAGCTTTTCTCCATTCAGCAAAGTAATTCAGATAGTTTTCTTCTGACAGCTCAAAATCTTTTGCTCCGTTTGTGTTTTCAAAAAGGGAAATGGTTTCATTGTATTTTCCCTGGCGGTTCAATATGCGCATGTAATTTGTGAGTATGATTTCTAGCTGCTTTGGATTTGGGGTAGTGTTCGGTGTTTTTTCTTGAAATTTTTCAAGAGCTTTTGCGATGTTTTTTTCTGCACGGTCCAGTTTTCCAACACCTGCATTGCAGAGGGCGATGTTGTTCCAGACTGCGGCGGGATTGGTTTTGTTGTCCGTAAGATTTACCAGACGTTCTAGCGCAAGTCCATATTTTTTCTTTACGAAAGCGCATTTTGCATGATTTATTGCCGCGTCAAAGTAAAAATCTTTTTCACCCACATTATTCAGTTTGAGGTAGCGCGAAAGAATGTATTCTACTTTTTCTGGCTGCTTTTCCAGCTCCATGTTTGCATAAAGGCGGAGGGCTGGGGTAAAGCTGATGTCAAGATTTACGGAAATCTTGCACCAGTGCCTAGCTTTTTCTACAAGCCTGCCATAATTTGTTGCCTGAATAAGATAGATCATACTCAGTGCAAGGGCCGCCTGCGGTGTATTTTGCGTATAGAATGAGTTCCGCAAAAAATGGATTGCTTTATTTGCATCTCCTTTCTGCATAAAAACAAAGGCTTGCTGAAAGTCAATTTCATAGGGAATTTCATCGTGTTCTTTTCTATAGTGATTAAGGGCTTCCTCCGCTTTATCAAGATTCATTTTTTTTATATAAAATCCAGACAGTTTTCTTACGCTTTCCGCTGTATTCAATTTGTAAAGGAGCTGAAGATTTTCTTCTGAATTTTCGTTTTGACGTAATTTGTTTTCCGCAATCTTTGCGGCATAGACGGCATTTTCTTTGTCTTTTATGTGCGAGAGACATTCACCTTCTTTTTCATAATTTTTTATGAGGGAATAAAATTCTGCAAGGCGGAAATAATAAGTGTCGCTGAAACGTTCGTCTTTTGCTAAATCTGCATTTTCCTTTTCAAACAAGGCAAGTTCTTTTTGAATGGCTTTTTTCTGTTTTATGAGGGCAATGCTTGAAGTATTTACAGTCAGATATCTGGAAATCAGGCTTGCAGAATTTACTGGCACAGGACTTGCTTTTTGACAGGCAACCTTTTCACATTCGGCATAGTTAAAGGTCAGACTCATTTCCTGAGCTGGCATGTCCATGTCAATCTTTTCTGATTTTCCACAGAGAACATCTTCTTTTGCTTTCTGCTGTTCGTATTCAATATTGTCAAGCATGTGAAACCTCCCGTGTCCTGTGGATTTTCTTCCGCTTTTTGTAAAGTTCTCGAAGATGCGCGTCTTCAAGGATATGCGCAATATGGCGGAGTTTTGTCTTTATGCATTCAAGCTCGCTTTCTTTTGTCCGTTTGCGATAGTCAAAGGCGCAAAGCTTGTCTATTATTTCCTGTATGTTCTTTCTGATATAGAGGGGCAGAATCGATTCTTCTGAAATGCGGGGGATGATAATGCTTGGAGCAAAATCAGAAAGCAAATCGTGGTACAAGTCCAGCCGCTTTTTCAGGTCTCCGCCGAATTCTTCTTCTCCCACTCTGATATTGTTTGCCGTTTCCCAATAGCCGTTGCCGTTTGTCTCTATAAGAGCCTGATAAAATGTCCGCTTGTCAAAGAGTTCAAAAAGCATACAGCCCAAAGAATAAATATCCGCACATTGAGCCAAGTCCCATTCGCTATCAAAGCCTGAGTATATTTCCGGAGCGGCATACATTACCGGAACTTCCGCCTTAGGAGAAAAAATCCTCAAATCTTTTTCTATTTCTGGTCTTGCAAGGGAAAGCCCCAGGTCTATGAGAACTGCCTTACACTTTCCTTCGTGCCTGGTTCCCATTATGTTTGAGGGTTTTAAATCACGGTGGCAGAGACCTTCGCGGTGCAGGCTCTGGACGGCAGAAATTATGGAACAGAATAGGCGAAGCCGGTTTGCGCAGGTTTTTAATTTGTCATTTGCCTCATCAAAAAAACTTTTTCTTATATCCACCGGCAAATATATGGAAGAAAAAAATGAAACTGCAACCAAAAAAGATTTGCTGTCGCAGCTGACTGGAACTTGTATAGACTTAAGAGGAGTACAAATCTGCTGGATTCTGTTTTTTCCTTTAAGACGGCTTAGGACCGCGCTTTCCCATTTAAGATAGTCGTTTAGCTGCGGATGCTCTTCGCAAAATGCGGGATTTGTGGTTTTTACTGCAATGTTCCGGCCTGTAACGGCATCGTGGGCACGGAAAAGGTAGAAACATCCTTTGCTGTCTTCATCGTTTGTATTGTTATATAAGCGGGTCAAGCATTTTGCATCTTCAAAAAAATCTGTAAAGGCAGGGGCAGAGCTTATTGCCTGTAATGTAAGGGCTTCGGCTTGTTCAAAGGAAGTTTCTGGATTTGAATCTGAGTCATAGCCTTCAAAATCAAACTCCAGTTGCTGAGGCATGTAGTATTCGGCATTAGATAAACTTTCCTGCATATACGGTATTATATCATAAAAACAGAAAAAATGGGGTGAAAAAAGCCGATTTTTGCAAAAAATATTTGCCTTTCGTGATATTTGTTCACCACAAAAGCCAAAAATATGCTATAATAGAGCTATGGCAAAAGGTAATGCGAACGTAGATTATAAAAAGCTATGGAAGTTATTGATTGATAAGGACATGAAGAAAACTGACCTGATAACTGTAGCCGGGATTTCCTCAAATGTATTGGCAAAACTGAACAAAGGCGAATATGTCTCCATGGAAAGCATACATAAGATTTGCCGGGCTTTGGGGTGTGATGTGGGGGATATTTGTGTGATGAATGAAACATCTTCCGCAGAAAATGGATGAAGTGTCATTCTTTGACATTGTAGTGCGATAGAATAGTTTGGAAGGGTGCAGAAGATGGCAAAAATAAATGTAGAAAATGCAGAAATAACGGTTATTCGTCAAAATGAAGATGATTTTATTTCTTTAACAGATATGGCGCGCAGTCAGTTGCAGGAACATATTATTTTTCGTTGGCTGAGTCTAAAAAGTACAATAGAATATCTTGGTGAATGGGAAATGCTCTATAATCCTGATTTTAATTGTACCGAATTCGGTGCAATTAAAAATGCTGCGGGAAGCAATAACTTTGTTCTTTCTGTTAAGACATGGATTGAACGCACGAATGCCATAGGAATTGTATCAAAAGCAGGACGCTACGGTGGAACTTACGCACATAGGGATATTGCTTATCATTTTGGAATGTGGATAAGTCCAAGATTTCAGCTTCTGCTTGTAAAGGAATATCAGCGGTTAAAAGCAGAAGAGCAAAAACAGCTTGGCTGGAGCGCAAAACGGGAACTTGCAAAAATCAACTATCATATCCATACAGATGCAATCAAGCAGAACCTTATTCCACCTGAACTGACACCACAGCAAAAGTCATTTGTCTATGCAGATGAAGCAGATATGCTTAACGTAGCCATGTTCGGAATGACCGCGAAACAGTGGAGAGAAGCAAATCCAGATCTAAAAGGTAATATCCGCGACTACGCCACAATCAATCAGTTGATTTGCCTTAGCAATATGGAAAACTTGAATGCAGTATTCATTAACGACGGACTTCCACAAAGCGAGCGCCTGGAAAAACTTAACAAAATTGCCATCCAGCAGATGAAGGTTCTTGAGAATGTTGATGACAGGAGATTGTTGAAATGATTATGAAAGCAGAATATCAAAATAAGGGAGACAAATAATAATTATGACAAAATTAACAGTACAAGAAAAAGAAGGAAAGATTTATTCTCATATAAGAAATGAATGGCTCGTAAAGACTCCCGAAGAAGAAGTTCGCCAAAAACTTGTTGTGGAACTTGTAAATAAATATGGATATCCTCTTGAAAATATGGTTGAAGAATATCGTACCGATTTTAAGGGAAGAGGCGTTCGTTCAACTCGTGCTGATATTGTCATTTTCAAATCGAAAGATGAAAAAGAACAGAATTATAATGCTTTTATTGTTATTGAATGTAAAGCCGAAACAGTAAAGATTCGGCTTGAAGATTTTTATCAGGGAACAGAATATGCGGCAAAACTAAGAGCACAGTTTTTAATTTTGCATAACTCAAAGGAAACTAACTGTTATGCAGTAAATCTGGATAAAGTTCCAAACAAAAATGATGCATTTGTTCAAATCATAGCAGTTCCTTATTATTCTGATATAAATGATGAAAAGAAAATCGAAGAAATAAAAAGTCAGACAAAAACTTTTTCACGCGATGATTTTACAAAAGTTCTGAAGACTTGTCACAACATAATCCGCAATAACGATAAACTTTCACCAGAAGCTGCATTTGATGAAATAAGTAAAATTCTGTTTATGAAAATCAATTTTGAGCGGGATGCTAGAGGCTCTCAGGTTTTTACGCTTGAAGAATACCAAAAGCAAAAACAAATTGAAAATGAATATAATAAGAATCATCATATTGAAAACCCAAAACCTTTTATGCAGGTAAAATTTGATGACACCAAAAAGGCCTATAAAGATGATCATTTATTTGATGAAAATGAAACAATCAAAATACGGGAAAACAGTTTTGAACAAATTATAAAAATTCTTCAAGTTTATAATCTTTCAGACACTCAAGATGATGTAAAAGGTATTGCGTTTGAACAGTTTTTGGGAACAACCTTCCGTGGTGAGCTTGGACAGTTTTTTACTCCTAGAACAATAGTTGAATTTATGGTTAAAATTTTAGATCCTCAGGAAGGCGAAGTTATTTGTGACCCAACATGTGGTTCTGGAGGATTTTTGATCAAAGCTTTTGAATATGTACGCGAAAAGATTGAGCGTGATATTAAAGATATAAAATCTGGATTACGAAAACAGCTTGAGGGAAAAGATTATGAATCAAAATCTGAAGCTGAACAGTTAGAAATTAACAAACATATTGATGAAATGCAACAAATCATCAATAAAGAATTAGATACTCAGCAAGCCGGCGATAAAGACAGGAAGATTCCAGAAAGCCGAATGTATTCTCTTTCTCATAATTGCATTTACGGAACTGATGCAAATCCTCGAATGGCTCGTACCTCTAAGATGAACATGATAATGCATGGAGACGGACACGGAGGTGTTCACCATCATGATGGCCTTTTAAATGTGAATGGTATTTTTGAAGAACGTTTTGATGTAATTCTTACAAATCCGCCATTTGGTGCTCGTGTTGATAAATCTCTTAAAATATCTGAAGCAGACCGTTTTACAGATGAAAAACTTATAGCTAAATATACGGAACGTTATGGTGAGGAATATACAAAAGCCTTAAAGCAAGTAAATGACAATATAGGAAAATCTATTCTCGATTTATACGACACTGGAAAAATGAGTGGACTTACTGAAGTTCTTTTTATGGAAAGGTGCCTTCGTTTGCTAAAAAAAGGCGGACGCATGGGTATGGTATTACCAGAAGGTGTTTTGAATACTTCTAACCTTGCAAAAGTTCGTGAATATTTTGAAGGTCGTGCAAAAATTATTTTAATTTGTTCAATTCCGCAAGATGTCTTTATTGCAGCTGGAGCTACCGTAAAACCAAGTCTTGTATTCTTTAAGCGATTTACTGAAGAAGAAGAACAGAAATATGCAGATTGTGTTGCTATGGCTCAGAATGAAAAACGTGCAGAAAAACAAGATAAGATTGATGAACTAAATGCAGAGAAAGAAAAACTTCTTGATTCTAAAAAGCGTGAAGATAAAGCAAGAGTAAAAGAAATTAACAAATCATTAGACTTAATTGAACAGCAAATTATTGAGGAAGCAAAACCAAGAATCAAAGAATTGTTTGATTATGAAATTCCAATCGCTATGATTAATGATGCAGGAATTACAACAACTGGTGCAGCTTCTGAAAACAACGAATTACCAAAGCTTGTAGAAGAATTTGCCGCATACAATGATAGAGTAAAACTTTGGCAGCATCATGACTATTCAGTATTGTATAAATACAATGTTGGAACAGATGGTTCTATTGTTAGAACTTTCAATAAAGATGAGGAAGTTCTGTCATGGTAGAATTTTCTGTACTTAAAAAAACTAGATTTTCAGATTTAATAAAATGGAATGTCTCTGAATTACTGAGCAACAAAGTTTTAGGAAAATTTGAAAATCAACCACTTACAAAATTTCTCATCCGGTCCAAAAATGCCATAGAGATTAAAGATGATATTTTATATAAACAGATTACCATTCATCAATTTGGTGAGGGGGTTTCTTTACGATGTGAAAAATATGGAAAAGAAATCGGTACTAAACGGCAGTTCATTGCAAAGAAAGGGCAGTTCATAATTTCTCGTATTGATGCAAGAAATGGTTCTTTTGGTATAGTTCCAGATTTTTTGGATGGGGCAATAGTAACCAATGATTTTTGGCTTTTTGATATAAAAAATGCTGATGCCGATTTTTTACGCCTAATGCTTTCTTCCAATAAGATAAATTCTTTTTGGCAATCAAAAAGTAATGGAACAACAAACAGACAAAGAGTTGATTTTGCTGATTTTATGAAATCAACTTTACCAATTCCTCCACTGGAAGAGCAAAAAACTATTTTACAGAAATATCATAAAACAATTAAACAAGCCGAAAGTTTTGATAAAAAAGCGGAAGTACTTAATTTTTCAATAGAACATTATCTAAAAGAAACTTTAGGTATTCCGACTATAAACGATGATATCAAAGCAACTCTACTTTCCTTTAGAAAATTTTCTGATTTATGTGAAAAGTGGACAGTTTCTCCTTTACAGTCGGAAATTAATGATAAATTAAGATTATCAAAATATAAGTTACAAAAAGTCTCTGTCTTGAAATGTATTTCTCGAAGTTGGAAGAAAAAACAAATCAAAGATACATTTTTTAATTATATTGAAATCGGTGGTATAAATTCTGAAACTGACGATATAACTTCTGAGAAAATTGAGGTCACAAAAGCACCTAGTAGAGCTACACAAGTTGTCCATACTGGGGATTTACTTTTTGGTATGACTAGACCTTACTTAAAGAAATTTACAATTGTTGATAAAGAACATGATAATTGTATTTGTTCATCTGGATTTCAGGTAATTGAACCATCTGAAGATTATAATCTAAATTATATTCTTGAAGTTTTTAAATCAAATATTTGTATAAGCCAATTTAAGGAAGCAATGACTGGTGCTTTATATCCTGCTTTAAATGCTGTACAGCTCAAAAGTATAAGGATTCCACTTCCACCACTTTCTGTACAAGAAGAAATCGTCAATCATATCAACGAAATTAAAACACAAATAAAAGAATTGCGAAAACAAGCCCAAGAACTTCGAGAAAAAGCAAAAAAAGATTTTGAAGGGAGCGTATTTTAATGGACATACTTGAAAAATTAAAATCGGACTATGATTCAGCCATTGATGCGAAACATAGCAAATCAGCATGTATAAAATATTCATTTCAGTTTAATAATGTAACTGTAAATCTATATTTTGATATGTTTGATAAACATTTGACATCATTAAATTTAGTTATGATTTATTTGTGCAATTATTATTATACAAGCTTAAATGCTTCAAACGTAAATATACCTCCGCAGTATCTAGAACAAATTCCTAACGAAATATTATCTGAGATATTGGATGAAAATAAAACATTAACCTCTTTTTTTGCAAAAATTAATGATGCAATTTTGAATAAACAACCTGTTAGAGCCTCTTATTCAAAAGATTTGCAATTTAAGGAAGCTACGAAGTGTAATATGAATAAAGAAAATTTGCCTTTTTTGCGTCATTTACGAAATACACGAATGCAAGATGAAACGCTGAAATTATTACATGCAACTATGGATATTCCATATAAGGTATTAAAGGCAATTCAAAAGCATAATATGACATTAGTCAGGACTGCTAAATTAGAATATCGAAAACAACTAACATTAATTTTGCAGGAATACAATATTTCGGTTGAATAAAGATTTTGTATGAGGATTTTTTAGATGAAATTAAAATCAATTTGGATAAATGAATATAAAAATCTCAAAGATTTCCAGCTCGATTTTGAAAAAGGCAAAGGGCTTTCTATTTTAATCGGTAATAATGGTAGTGGAAAAAGTAATGTACTAGAAGCAATAAGCGGAATTTTTGCAGAAGCCTATAGAGGCGTAGCTAATGTATTAGATTCTGATTATTTCCTAGACTATGAACTGGATGGGAAAAACTATAAATTAGAAAAAAAGAATGGGAAAAGAATCTATCATTATGACGAATTGCCTATTCCTAATGGGGAAATAATTCAAAATTTGCCAAGTAATGTAATTGCCTTATATAGTGGCGAAGATTTACGTCTGTGGGAAAGATTTTATGAAAAAAGATATAAAGACTATCTTTCAAACATTTACAGAAAAGGTTCTGCCGAAAAACTTGGAATGTACTATGTAAATAAATATTTGTGGAATGTCTCCTTACTTACACTGATATTGTTTATGGATATTGATGGATTTTCTGATGTAAAATCTTTTCTTGAAACAGAACTCGGAATAAAAAAAGACACGAAGATAACTATAAGAATTGATTTTTCATATAAAAAATATGATGAAAATATAAATTCCTTGTTGAAAGCGTTTGTTAGTAAAATAAATCCTGACAAAAATGAGACGAAATCATATTCTGTCGTTGAATTAAGAAATTGTATAAGTAATTCTGTTGATTCTTTTGAAGCAGAACCTAGAGAGTTTTTTAATCTTTTAATGCAGGCTTTTATGCCAAAAAAATTCAAACTTATTACGGACATTTGCATATATCTAAATGACAATGAGGCAATTCAATTTTTTAGCGAAGGAGAGAAAAAATTAATTTTAATTGAAACTGTTCTTGAATTTGTTGCAGATGAAAACTCTTTGATTTTGCTGGATGAGCCTGATGCAAATATCCATGAAGAACGAAAAAGAAAATTATATGATTTATTAAGAAATACGCCTAATCGTGATGTTGTAATGACGACACATTCTCCAATCATTGCAAAAATTACTGATGAAAATGAATTAATTTATTTAGAAGCAAAGAATAATAAAGTTGAAACAATAAAAAAGGAAAGATTGGATTTAATAAAAAAATTAGCTTCGAATGAATGGAATATAATGGAAGCTGGTGTTTTTTTAAATTCTGAAAAATCTTTAGTTTTATTTGAAGGGAAATCTGATGTATTTTTTGTAAAAAGAGCAATAGAATTACTAAAAGAAGATGAACCAAAATATAAAAGTATTGATGCCGATTTTTTGTGTTTCAATGGCACTGGAAATGCATCCTCTTTTATAAAGAATGTAAGAGATTGTGTAGCTACAAAAAGAATTGTTGTTTTCTTTGATAGGGATGATGCTGGAAGAAAAGCAATGTTTGAGATTAGTGGAAGGACAAAAAATACAGATGATATAAAGAATGAAATAGACTATATTTCATCAGACAATTTATTAAAAGCAGCTTTCTATCCGTATTCTAGTGAAGTTACATCTGGAGAATTCTTATTAGAAGATTATTTTTCTGAAGCAAAAATTATAGAAATAATTAATAATCTAATAAGTGGAAATAAGCATCCTGTGAAATCATTATCAAATTTGTCTAAACGAGTAAAAGATACACTTGCTAACAAATATCTAGATTATTCAAAAGAAGATTTTGAAGGATTTAAGCCTTTACTTGATAAACTTCTAGAATTATTAGAAATTAACTAGGGAGTCCAAATGCACCAAGAACTAATCACTATAGTAGAAGCAATAAAAACAGCAATTTTACAATCTCAGTATCAAGCTGCCAAAGATGTAACTCGTGTTCAGTTTATTCTTTATTATGGAACAGGACACTATTCTTCTAATGTAATATGAAAAATCGTCAGTTGCGACTGCCGAATTTACTACAATACTTCCAATTTATAAGAGGTAAAATGAATTTAAGCGAATATCTTGAGAACAAATGTTTGGAAACAGCATCAATTGAACTTGTAAAACAAGCGATTTTAGAAGATATGACTTTATCATCTGTACAAAAGCAGAATTGGCTTTCTCTAATAAACACAATGGCTACAGTAAAGAATATGACTGATATCTGTAAGATTCTTTCTGGAAGAATGTAAAAGAAGATTAGAGACGGAGAAAATCTATGACCATACAAGAAGAAATCTAGCTTGGAGAATCCCGTACCCTAGAATTCAAAAAAGAACTCCCCTCAGAATCCTTAAGATAAAAACAATCGCCGCTTATGCGAATGGTGCTGGCGGGCGGCTTGTCATTGGTGTAAGCAATCAACGTGAGATAATCGGTATTTCAAAAGAAACAGATATTTTTGAACTTAAAGATAAAATCTCCGATACGATTTCACAGATGTGCACTCCGCAGCTTATGTATGATATTTATCAGGAGAGCATTGAAAAAAAAGTCCTTATCGTGGTTGAAGTGTTTCCTGGAAACGATACGCCGTATTTTATAAAATCATTTGGAAAGGAAAACGGAACATTCATCCGTTTGGATGCAACTACACGGAATGCAGACATTACGACTATTGATGAATTGGAACTTCGTGGTAAAAGACGATATTACGATGAACTCCCTTTTACAGAACTGGATGTTACTGAAAATGATATTACAACACTTTGCAATGAATTTTCAAAACGTGCGAAACATGAAATTACGATAGAAACTCTTGTGAATATGCATGTGCTCCAAAAGAGGGAGAATATTCTTGTTGCGACAAAAGCCTATGCAATCTTTTTGGGAAAGCATGATAATTTTTCAAAAATCCAATGCGCACGTTTCAAGGGAGTAGAACGAGTTCATTTTATCGACAAAAAGGATTTTGACGGTACATTGCTTTCGCAAGTTGAAGGAGCATATAATTTTGTCCTAGAGCATATAAATCTTGGGGTTGAAATAAAAGGCTTGTATCGTAAAGAACAATATGAACTTCCAGAAGCAATAATCCGAGAGCTGATTTTGAATGCAGTTATTCATCGCAATTATATGATGTCGTCTTGCGTTCAAGTTGCAGTTTATGATGACAGAGTGGAAATTTCTAGTCCTGGCTCGCTGTTTGGTACACTTACTTTGCAAGAAGCTCTAAGTGGCCGGTCTTCAATTCGTAACAAAGTTATTGCCGGAGTTTGTGAAAAGCTTGGAGTCGTTGAAGGCTGGGGAACTGGCTTAAAACGCATCATTGATGTGTGCCACGAAATGAATATTCGAGAACCGGAATTTCTGGAAATAGGCGATTTGCTGCGGGTTAATCTTTATCGGCCTACATATAAGGCAGAGACAAACACAGTTGAAGAGAGCCGGGAAAGTGCACTCGAAAGTGATGTATTGCCCTGTAAATGCACTGTAAATGTGCCAGAAATTGCACTCAAAACATATTCTGCACTCAAAGAGAATCCTCGTGCAACATCTGCTGAATTGGCAGAACTCTTGGGAATAGCTTTGCGAACTGTAAAAAATCATATTTCAATCCTAAAAAAATGCGGTTCTATTGAGCGGGTAGGTTCGGATAAGTCGGGGTATTGGAAAATTACAGAAACCGTGGAAAGCTGATGCTCGAATCCCAGTTAAGCGAATATGAATTGAGGAAGTGAAATATGACCAAAAAGGAGAAATAAGATGTCCAAGGAATCGAAAGTCCAAAAGCAACGAAACTTTACTAGGCAATTTGCCTAGTAATCTTGAAGTGACTTTTAGGGCAATTTGTGAAGCCAGGCTATTGGGAGATAGGCCAGAGTTCCTTGAAATTGGTGATATGCTCCGTGTGAACTTTTACCGTCCTTCGTATAAGCAAAACGGCGATAAACATGAAAAAACGGCGATAAACTCAAAAATCGGCGATAAATCGGCGATAAATCAAAATGTCGGCGATAAATCAAAATGTCGGCGATAAATTGGCGATAAACTACAAAGACAAAATTCTGGAATATCTTTCTAAACATTCCTAAGCCCGCTCACAGGATATTGCTTTGTTTATCGGCTTGAAACAATCACGTACAAAAGACTATCTTTCTGAGCTTGTAGAAGAAGGCAAGATTGTTGCCAATGGCGCTAACAGGAACAGGACTTACTCGCTGGAAAATAAAATCTAGAAATCTCTTGACAAGAAAATCTAGTTATGTTATAAAATTAACAAGCAGATAATTTTATACAAGTGTGTTAAGATTATCTCAGTCAGATAAGAGCGGAGGGGGAAGGAGTTCTTATGGCAGAAGAAAGACAAATTAGCGAGTATGGCGAGCTTTTGAAGCATCTTAGAATCAACAAGCATGAGATGTTGAAAAATATGGCAGGAAAACTTAATCTAAAATCTTCTTATCTTTCTGCCATAGAAAGTGGGAACCGTGACATTCCGCCTGACTTGACTGATAAAATCTGTGCGGAGTATGGCCTTGACGAAGGGCAGCGAAAGGAATTGAAAGAGGCTGAGCTTAATACAGACCGTAAACTTGTGCAGATTGACATGAAAAAAATCAATGAGAACCGCCTTGCAAAAGAGGTTGTGCTTAATTTTGCAGGAAAAGCTGAAAGTCTTACGGATGAACAGCTTTCAGAAATAAATGCGATTTTGAACAGACTTTGAGGCAGGTTCAAATTGAAGAGTAAAAAGGAGGTATGCCTATGATTGTGCTTGTTGCTGCAAAAGCGGCGCAAAAAAATAAAGCCGCCTAAGTTCTGGTAAAACTTAAACGGCTCTGGTCAAGAAGTTGGATAAACCAATTCTCGAAATGCAATGTTAGAATTATAGTTTATCCTTCTTCTTTTGTCAATCCGCTCTTTTCGTCAGCCTGTGGGCTTAGGATAGAAAAGGGCGCAATGGATTTCCGAAATGTCGGAATATTAGAAAATGCGGCTTCTGCACTAAAAAAACAGAAGAAGGATTATAAAACTATGGTACAGATTTATGCTTACCAAAATTCCCTCAAGACTGGCGAGGGTAAAGACAAATATTGCTTTAGGAGCGTCGTTGATCAGATTATGGACAGCGAGCAGCTTGTAAAGGAAATCATCAGTTACAATTCAACTATCACGGATGCGGACGCTAGGGCTGTGCTTTCGGTTCTTAACGACCGGGTCCGCCATTTTGTGAACCTTGGCTACAAAGTGGAGCTTCCTTTTGGCTATGTGTATAACAAGGCGAACGGAACTGTCGCAAAATTAAACGATGGTTTTGTTCCCGGAAAAGGAAACCACAGGATAACAAGTGTCTTCAAGTTCAAAGATGACGCTGCGGATGAAATGACAAAAGACGCTTCTTACAAACTTGCAGGGAGCGGATATGTGCAGCTTCCTTCAATCAAGGAAATTTCTTCTATTCTTCCAAACGGTATGGAGAGCGAAAATCTTGATTTTTCTGCGGGGGCTATGCTTCGAATCAAAGGCAAGAATGTTTCCTTTGTTGCGGAAGATGAGGCGCAGGGTGTTTTCCTCGTTTCATCAGATTCTTCCGAAACGCGTGTTTCAAACTACAACAGAATTGGCTCGAATGTCATTGAGGCCTATGTTCCATCTGTTGCATCTGGTAGCTATGAAATAAAGCTTGTCACAAAGCCAGGGACAGAGCGTTATGAAAAAGCTGTGTCTGCTACAGCAATCAACATAACTGCTTAGTTTGATTTCAGAGGGCTTCTTTTTTTTGGGAGTCCTCTGATTTGAAATATGAAGAATTACAATATTACGGAGACAAATCCTATGAATAAACAATATGAACGCAAAGTAAAAGAAAATAAGCCTGTCGTGGCAATCTGCTATGATTTTGACAAAACTCTTACTCCTGATGATATGCAGGCACAGGGATTTATTCAGTCTGTTGGTTATGATGTTAGTTCTTTTTGGGAAAAATCCAATGGTCTTGCTGAACAGAATGATATGGATCAGAACCTTGCGTATATGTATACAATGTTGCATGAATCAGAGGGTAAAGTACTATTTACCAAAAAGAGCTTGAAGGATTATGGTGCAAAAATACAACTTTTTCCTGGGGTTAAGGACTGGTTTGAAAGGATTCGTGCCTATGCAAAAGAAAAAGGTGTTATTGTAGAGCATTATATTATTTCTTCAGGATTAAAAGAAATGATTGAAGGAACTATAGTCGCACATTCCTTTGAGCGCATTTACGCCAGCTCCTTTTATTACAACGAAAGGGATGTAGCTGAATGGCCAGCACAAGTGGTAAATTATACCAATAAGACACAGTTTCTATTTAGAATTGAAAAAGGTACTCTGGATATTAATGATTCCGGGATAAACGATTATTTTCCGACAGAAACTATGAGAGTTCCCTTTAGAAACATTATTTATATCGGCGACAGCGATACTGACATTCCTTGTATGAAATTAGTGAATTCAAATGGAGGTCATTCTATAGGTGTGTATAATCCTGAAAGCCAGAAAAAAGATAAAGTTTATAAGATGATGCACGACAAACGCATAAAATATTTTGCTCCTGCTGATTACAGAGAAGGGTCTGAATTAGATACTCTTGTAAAAGCAATCATCGACAGAACTTATTATAATGAACTTTTGGAAGACATTCACATCAGAAATAAAAAAGAGTATGAGCAGGATGAAGCTAATTTTTCAGATGAAGAAAAAAGAAAAAAATCGTTGTTACTTAACTTGGAAGAAAGTGGCAGTTTTAAAACTACTCACACTATAATATCAGAACTTCGAAAAGTTGATAATTGGACTCTAGGTGAAATTGACTGGCTGATTGATATTGCTCTTTCAAATAATCAGGTTGGTCATATTTTGAAAGATAATGATGTATCTAGATTTTACAAGAGCCTTATAGAAGATAGGAATAGTGAAAAAGCATCTAAATTGAATAAGATCTTAGATGAAAAATAAACTAATTGCAAGAATGTTTCCTTTGACGCAGGCGAGGTTCAAGTTTCTTCCTTAACCTGCGTCTCGAAATACAACCGGATTGATACAAATGTTATTGCAGCCTACGTTCCTATTGTTGTGGCTGGCAATTATAAAATAAAGATTGTTATAAATCGGGAACAGGAGCTATGAAAAAGCTGTGTCTTCTACGGTTATTAATGTAAATGCTTAGTTCGATTTCAGAGGGCTTCCTTTTTTGGGGAGTCCTCTGATTTGTATATTTTGGTTAAGTGCTAGAATTCCACTCTTGCGCCAAGCTGAACAAAGCTGTTGTTTTTCCATGCGTAGAATTCGCTTTCCTCATCCTTGCAGTCAAGGTACATGCCGCTTGCGGTGAGCGAAAGGTCTGGAACCGGCTTGTAGACAAGCTTTGGCATTACAACAAGGTCTCCGCGTTCTATTCCGTACATGACGGTAACTTCTGGTGAAAGCTTTTCGTTCATGAAGGATGTTGTTATGTTTGCAACCAGGCGGTTGTTTGTTGCGTGGCCTGCGTTGTAGTCTGCGTCGTATTCCTTAAAGGCTCCGTCTTTTACCTTGTCGTAGTTAAGGGTAAGGCTTCCTGTTTCCTGAATGTTTACGTTCATGTTGGCAAAGGGAAGGTCAATGTCAAATCCTGCAAGCCATGCCACTGAATTGTTGTGAACCCAGGGATTGTCGCCTTTTGTGTCTTCCGTAAGGTTGAATGCAGCTTCTCCGCGAAGGTTAAAGTGCCAGAGTATTGTGCTTGCCTCTAAGCCAAAGGTCTGCTTGCGGTCGTAGTGCAGCTCTGGAAGGGAAAGTTCTGTTCCGCTCTGGATTGCAAATGCTTTGATTGCGTCTTCTTTTGTTACGGCTCCACTTTGGATTGCGGCTCCGTATTTTGTAAGGAATGTTGTGTTGGATGCTATTGCCGCTGCATCTGCATAGTAGGAAGAAAGGTCAACGGAAGGCTGCTTGTAGTGGCCGTAGTAATAGCTTGCGCCAACGTCAAACTGCCTGAATGTGGCTGTTACGCGGCCTCCAAGTTGGGAGTATTTTAGGGTCTTTGTGTCCGGGTAAAGATTTTCCGGGGCATCCATAAGGGAGTTGGCGTAGGTTAGGTATTCAAGGTAGTCTTTTTCCGCTGCAATGTAGCCTGCCGTAGGGTGAGTGGGGGAAGTAGAAATAAGTGCGTCTTTTGCGGCAAGCTTGGATGCAAGGTTTGTGCTTACAATGCCTGTTACCGTGGACTTTAATTCTCCAACCTGTCCCGGAACCCAGTAGCCCTTGCTTGCAAAGCGGTCTGTAGGAAGGAATGGGGTGTATACAGCCTCCAGCCTTATGTTGCTTACCACGCTGTTTGAATATGCGGGTGCGTATATTGCCTGGGCCATTGGCGTGCTTATGCGGCGGTCAAGGTAGTCGGGGAAGATAAAGTCCGTGTAGTCGTCTGCGTTAAAGTTGTCAAGGACGTGGAGTTTGTCTCCCTTTCCCCAGATGATTTTCATCTTGCCTGCATTTAGGGTAAGGTTTCCCATGTAGCCCGAGAGGGTAAGCTCGTCTATTATGTCAAAGGGATGGTCTTTTATAATGTCCTTCTGGAAGAGGAGCTTTACTTCTGCGTCTGCCTTGTTTCCAGAATACTTGATTCCGATTTTTGCGCTTGCGTCCGCATCGGTTGGGACATTCCTAAAGTCCTTGAGGTTCTTTGCCTCAAAGCCTGTGTCTTTTCCGTCTACGTCCTTGTCTAAATATGCTCGTCCGTCTGCCTTTAGTGTGCCGGAGAATTCCACAGGTATGGAAGAAGATGAGCCGCCAAAAGAGTCAAAGCCGGATGAAGAGTCACCGTCAAAAAATGAATCCTGTGCGCTTGAATTTGCTGCTAATAAAAGAAGGGCAGCGCTTGCTGCAAAAATGCGTGCTGTTGTTTTCATAAAGGGCCTCTGGATGAAGAAGAAAATGGAGCAGGCGTTGCGGGCGGCGTTTGAGCCCGCAGAAGGGGTAGCGCAAGACGGCAACGCCGGCTGGAGCGAGGGGAAGACCTTCCCCTCCTGTATTATTTATTTTCCTGTGTTAAGGAACTGCTGTGTAAAGACGTGGGCTGGGATTGCCTTGTCAATTTCCATTGTGCCAACGTTGATTGTTGTGGAGTGACCTGTTGTAAGGTCCTTGAGTGTTGTGCTCATTGGAACGTCGTAGGTGATTCCTGTAACGCCGGTCTTTTTCTGGATGCTGTTGACTGTGAGAGTCTTTACGAGCTTACCCTTGATGTACATTTCTGTGTAGATTGGGTACATGGTGTTTTTATCTATCCATGTGATGCGGTAGTCGTACTGGCTCTTTGTTTTTGGGTCTTCGCGGATTTTGTAGCAGCTGTAGCCGTTCTTCTGCTCTTCTGCCATGAATGTGTGTTCGTCTTCTTCTACATCGCGTGTGGAAAGGTCATCGTAGGTTGCGTCTGTTCCAAGGAATGACTTTGAGCCTTCGCTTGAATTTACGCGGCGTGACTGCTTTAATGATGGCAGGTAGATGAACTTGTCGTCGGGTTGGGTTCCCTTGTTTTCGCACTGGAGGAAGCGCGTGCCTTTCTTTGCGCCCTTCTGGAAAATCATTACTACGGAGCCAAGGTCGTTTTCTTCCTTGCCGTATTCTTCTACGTACCAGTCTTCGTTGTTGCCGTTCTTGTCGGTAAGACGCATCTGTACCGCTGTGTGGCTGAACTTTGGCTTTTTAAAGTCGGCTACCTGCTTCATGATGTCGTAGCCTTTTTTGTCTGCAAATGCAGAGACTGCTGTGAGTAACAATGCGCAAGTGATGGTTGCTGTTCTTGTAAGTTTGTTCATACTTCTTATCTCCTGAAAGTTTAATTGTTACAATTCAATACGAATTGCCGTCTATGCAGGCCCTTTGCATTTGAACAACCCGTATTTATATAGGTAAACAAATGCAAGGGGCGTTGGTTACTGTTTATTCCTCTTCTTCTTCCGGTACGATTGGTGCGGAAGGTTCTTTCTTTGGCCTGATGAATGCAGGATCCAACCAGTTGAGGATGCCCGGTATGATTGTCATTGCAAGCACGCTGGATGCAAACATTACGATTGCAACAAGCACTCCAATGCAGCGCAGTACGGAGAACTTTGACAGGCAGAGCACAAGGAAGCCCAGTCCTACGGAAAGTGCGTTTGTTACGATTCCCTTGCCGCTCTTTTTGAATGTCTGCATTGTGACAAGCTTTATGTCCGCAGATTTGCTTCTTTCTTCCTTGTAGGTTGTAAGGAAGTGGATTGTGTAGTCAATTCCAACACCGACTGCAACTGATGCTATGATGCTTGTAATAAAGTCCAGGTTGATTCCTGCAAAGCCCATGACCATGTAGTTTAGCAATATTGTGAGGGCAAGCGGTACTACTCCCAAGAGGCCTGCCCAGACGGAGCCGAAGGATATTGCTATAATCAGGAATACGGAACCAAGTGAAAGTGAAAGGCTTGTAATCTGGCTTGACACAATCATGTTTGTCATTGCGTATTCCATCTGGCTTGAGCCTGTGAAGTCAATTGTGTAGCCTTCGGGGAAGTGGTTCTTTGCGTATTCCTTTGCGGCTTCGATTATGATTCCTGTGTCTGCGGTTGCGTGTGTCCTAAGCTGGCACTGGATGCGTAGCTGGGACGGCTTGTTTTCTTTGTCCACAAAGCGGTCAAGGCTTCCTGAAAGGAGGCTCATGTAGTCGTTTACAACGCCCTGCAACTCTTCCTTTGTGGCAACAGGGTATTTTGTTACGTCGCCCGGGATTTCGTAGTAGGCAAGACCCTTGTAGTTGAGCTGCTTCTGGAACTGCTCGAATACCTTTTCAAAGCTGGCGTTCTTTCCGCCTGCCTCTATGTATGCGGTATTGAGGAGGTTCAGAATTTCTTCTGCTGTTTTTGTCTGCTCAAGGCCTGCCTTGTATGCAATGTTGGGGTCTACAAAATCTAGCGGTGGGTTTGCAGAGCCTGTATCGTCTGCTGAAGTTTCTGATTCACCGTTTGAAGGAGAGGCACTTTCTCCGAATGAAGCAAATGCGTCATCTCCGAATGAAGATACTTCTTCTGCTGAACTTGCGCCATCTCCAAAGGAAGCGAATGCGTCGTCTCCGAATGAAGATACGCTTTCTTCTGAGCCAGATGTTACATCTGCGCTGCCTGCATCTTCACCGAATGATGAAAATGCGTCGTCTCCAAAAGAAGATATTCCTGATTCATCTTGGCCGCCTGATGTCATGCCTGCAATTTCTGCGGTTGCCGGGTCGTGCCATACCTGGTTTACGCGCTTTATGAATGTTGTAAAAGATGCAATCTTTCCTATTTTGTCCGGGTATGTTGCAAGAAGGTATTGCTGCATTTCGTCCACTGCGGTAAGGAGTTCCGGGTTTGTAACGTCACCGTCTTCCTTTCCGCTTATGAGGAAGTATGTGCTGTTTGTTCCTGCGTAGTGCTCGTCTACATAGTCAAGGTTCTGCCTGAACTCTGATGAGCGTGGGAAGTAGTTTACCAAAGCGGTGTCTATGTTTATGAGGCGGAATCCTGTTATTGCTATTGTGAGAATTGCCACCGTAAAAATGATGAGACGTGCCGGTGTTCCGCAAAAGAAGCGGTAGATTGCATAAGTTGTTTCGCCAGATGCTTCTTCCGCGGTTTTGCCACCACGTCTCTGATGAGCAAGGTCAATGCGCCTTCTTACCCTTTCTGAAAGTTTTTCCAGAGGAGTCCTTCTGTAGGCGCGTTTGTAAGGCTTTACGAGTATGAGTGCCGGTATGAAGATGACGGAGAAGAGCAGTGCAAAGACAACTCCTATTGCCATGAATACCGCAAAGCTGTGAAGACATTCGATTGGGCTTGTTACAAGAGATGCAAAACCAACGGCTGTCGTAAGGGCTGCAAGAAGAACTGCCTTTGAAACTTCTTTTAGTCCCCTGAAAACTGCGTCTTCGTATATTTCTTTTGTGAGTTCACCTTCCACGTCGTTAAGCTCGTTGTAGTAGTGGGTAAGCACGTGGATTCCGTAGGCTGAACCTGATGCAATGAGGGCTACCGGTATTACCGATGAAACAAGGGTGAATGTTTCGTGAAGGAGTGCCATGAGGCCGCATGAGCAGACAGTTGCCATAAGAACTGTAAGCAGGGGGAGGAATGTTCCTTCCAGGGTGTGGAAGCTAAAGTAGAGCGTTATAAGAAGCACTATTGCTACAAGTGGAATAAGGCGGGTAAGGTCTGAAAGCATGAAGCTCTTTGAGTTTTCCGAAAGGGAAGGGTCGCCGTAGAATTTGTAGGTAAGGTTCTTTCCTGCAAGTTCCTTTTCCGTGATTGCGCGGATGTTGTCCAGAACTTCCTGGTTGCGGACAGAGTCGCCCTTTGCCTTGTAGGTTGCCTTCTTTGCGGCAGTGCGGTTCTTCTTGGCTTCTTTTACTGCTGCCTTTAGGGAGGCTATTGTTTCTGTGTCTGCGGTTTTTGCGCTGACTGCTTCCTTTAGGGCTTTCTTTGCCTTTGTGTATTCTTCGTCTGCGCTTTCAAAAGCAATCTGCTCTTCGCCCTTTGGTTCGAGCGTAACCTGAATCTGTGTGCCTGTGTAGTTGTCGTCTATAATTACGCGGCTGTAGATGTCGTCCCATTCGTTAAGGCGGTCCTTAAGGCGGGAAAGCATTTCTTTGCTTCCAATGTAGTTGCCGCTTTCGTCGTAGTCGTCGTCCGGGATAAGCTGGCTTGCGGAAATTGCTCCGTCCTGGTTGCAAACATAGTCAATGTGGGTGAGGGAGTCTACGTCTTCTACGTATTTTACCTTTAGCGCCTGGTCCGTTATGTTCTTTATTACCTGAATGTTTTCCGGTGTTAGGATTGAGCCACTTTTTGACTCTATGCTGATTCCCAGGGAAATCATTGAACCGAATTCATCTTCCGTCTTTGTAAGGCGGGTGTAGGATTGGTCGTTCTTGGGGAAGAACATTCTGATTGTGTTTTCGATTGTGAGATCCTTTAGGAAGAATCCAAGGAATCCTGTAAGGGCGATGGAGAATACTATGATAATCCACGGATGCTTAAAAAACTTTTTTACGAAATTCATAAAAACTCCTCTTGCTTTATATGGATGAACCTTGGGCTTTTTTTGCCTAAGCGTTCAATTTGTTAAACCAATGACTGTAATATACCAAGTTTGAATGCAAATGTCAATAGTTTTGGTAAAAAAAATTAAACGCTTAAACGTTTGAATGTTCAAAGGTTTAATAATTTGGACAAATATATTGACAAAGAGGCTGCAAGGATTTATATTGGAAGTAGAAAAAAGCAATGCTTTTTGCAAACAAAGGAAGGGATGATTTGATAGACAAGAAGGAACTTAAAAGGCTTATTGACAAATTTAAAACCTGCGGCCCAATGCTCGTTGCCCTGGGTGACGAGGTTAGGCAGAACATTCTCTTAAAGCTTGCAGACTCTGGATTTGAAGGAATTAACGTTACCAATCTTTCTGCCAAGACAAACCTTTCCCGGCCGGCAATTTCCCACCACCTTAAGGTTCTTAAGGATTCGGGCTGGGTTGTTCCGGTAAAGAAGGGAACTCAGATTTTTTACCAGCTTAGCCTTGATTCAAACCTTGGAATGATTTCTAGTCTTATAGAATCCATCCGCAAGATGGAAGCCGCCTACGCCAAGGACTTTGCGGAGAGGAATAAGGAGTAGGGGAGCGACTGTCATTCCGGGCCCCGACCCGGAATCTGTAGAAGGTGGCATTTTTGCTTTTACAGATGCTGAATCAAGTTCAGCATGACGGTGGGGCGGGACGGTTGTCATCCCGAACTGGATTCGGGATCTGTAGAAGAGGGCATTTTAGCTTATACAGACCCTGTGGTTCGGCAAGCTCACCAACCGGTTCAGGGTGACGGTAGGTTGCATATTAATGCACGGCAGGGATTGAAGGGGCGGGCGTAACCCGTTCCGGCGGGAGTGCGTAGCGCGACCAGAGGAATGGAGCCGAAAGGCGGAACCCCGGAAAGCGCCTTAAAAATGGCCTCCTTGCCATTTTTAAGGCCGGGTTTTCTGGCGAAAACCCGCGGGTGTTTTATGCTAACATTTGACGCGCCATCCTTGGCGCTATTTGTTCTGGAAAATGGCAAGGTGTTCTTTTGGGACGCTTTTGTTCAGCAGGAAAAAGTGCCGCAAAAAAAATAAAAAAAGAAAAAAAATGGATGGGGCTAAAATTTAACCGCCTGTTTGACTAAGGCAAAATAAATGCGCTATAATGCTTTTTATGAACAATTTTTCACACGTAATTTTAAAGAACAAAGAAGACATTGAACTTTCCCAGGGATTTCCTTGGGTTTACGATAACGAGATTTTTTCCGTAAAGTGGCTTGCCGAAGATGGTTCGGGCGTTAAGACCACGACGCTTGCAGAGGCACAGGTAAAGGCCGGCAGTGCGGTTGAAGTTTATTCCAGCAAGGGAACTTTTTTGGGAACGGGCATTTTTAATCCGTCTTCAAAGATTACAGTCCGCCTTATTGGCCGCGAGCATGCAGATAAAATCATGGCGGATCCGGCATCCTATTGGGACAAGGCAGTGCGCAATTCAGTGAACATCCGCGCCCTTAGCTTTGACCGCATGGACAGCTGCCGCATCATCTACGGAGAGGCGGATTTTATTCCGGGTCTTGTTGCCGAGCGCTACGTTGCCTACAGCGGTGAAAGGACGGCTGTTTTTGTTGTGGTTCAGTTTTTGTCCCTTGCCTGCGAAGTGTTCAGGAAGGAGATTCTTGATTCCATAAAGTCTGTCTGCAAACCGGACGGAATCTACGAAAGAAGCGATGCTCCTGTGCGCGAAAAGGAAGGGCTTGAGCAGAAGACAGGCTGGCTTTTGGGAACCGGCGCCCACTTTGTTAAGGACGGCGTTATTACCATTAAGGAGAACGGAATTTTCCTTGACGTGGACATTGTTAACGGTCAGAAAACCGGATACTTTCTTGACCAGAAGTTCAACCGTGCGGCTGTGGCTTCCTACTGCCACGGAAAGCGCGTTCTTGATGCCTTTTCCCATACAGGCGCATTTGGTCTTAATGCTGCTGTCTCTGGAGCAAAGAGCGTTGTCTGTGCGGACATTAGCCAGGAAGCGGTTGATTTGATTAGCCACAATGCGGAGGCTAACGGAGTTTCCGGCAAGCTGACTGCCGTTTGTGCTGACGTTTTTGACCTTCTTAGGCAGTACGAGGAGAAGGGCGAAAAGTTTGACGTTATTATCCTTGACCCACCGGCTTTTACAAAGAGTGCAAGGCAGATTCAGAAAGCATACGGTGGCTACAAGGAAATTAACCTTCGTGCCATGCGCATTTTGAGCGAGGGCGGCATACTTGTTACCTGCTCATGCTCCTATTATTTTGACGAGAACACCTTCTATTCAATGGTCATGCATGCGGCTAAGGACAGCCACAAGAGCGTACAGGTTCTTCAGAAGAGGGGAGCTGCCCCTGACCATCCGGTTCTTGTGGGCTATCCCCAGAGCGAATACCTTAAGTGTGCTGTTTGCCGCGTTCTTTAGGTCGGGTTTGGAAAAAGGTTTTTGTAAAAGGTTTTTGTAAAAGATTTTATAGAAGGATTCTGTAAGCGATATGGAAGGCTCTCCTTACAATTGCATTTTTCTCCTTGGACCAACGGCTGTTGGCAAGACTTCTCTTGCTGTGCGCATTGCCTCCCACTACGGCTGGGACATTATTTCTGCGGACAGCAGGCAGGTCTACAAGGGGCTTGATCTTGGCAGCGGCAAGGATTTGAGCGAATACACGGATGCGGGTGTCCGCTGCCACCTTCTTGACGTTGCCACTTTGCAAACTGAATACAACGTATTTAACTTTCAACAGGCCTTCTATTCCCTTTTTGATGAATTTTCTGCTTGCGGCAAGATGCCCTTTGTTTGCGGCGGAACCGGCATGTATGTGGATTCCGTTGTGCGCGGTTACAGCTTTGTTGACGTTCCAAGAAATGAACTTCTCCGCAAAGAGCTTTCCGTAAAAAGTCTGGAGGAACTTGGCAGCCTTCTTTTGCGTTTGAGACCCAACCTGCACAACAGGACCGACCTTCTGGACAGGGAAAGGACACTGCGCGCCATAGAGATAGAAACCTTCATGCAGAGCCAAGAGGGAAAGGCACTGGCGGAGGCTGACCGTGCAAAAAGGAAGGTTAAGGCCTTTGTACTTGGGCTTACTATGCCTAGGGAAAATCTTAGGCAGAATATAAAGATTAGGCTAAAGGAGCGCTTTGACCTTGGAATGATAGACGAGGTTAGGCAGCTTCACGAGCGTGACGGATATTCCTGGGAGCGGCTGGAAAAGCTTGGGCTTGAGTACCGCTTTATAAGCCAGTTTTTGGAAGGCAAGATTGCTTCCTTTGAAGAGCTTTTTGAAACCCTCTATCATGCCATCTGCCAGTTTGCAAAGAGGCAGGAAACTTGGTTCCGCGGTATGGAGCGCAAGGGTGTGGACATACACTGGCTTTCTAGGGACGGCTCAAAGGATGCCGCCTACAGCCAGGCTTTGGATCTTATAGAAAAGAATGTGGCTTTTGTATAAAGCACTTGCCTGTAGCATGGCCTGTGTGCTTTGCATTGTGCGTTTTTGCACCGTGTGCTTTGCACAACTTTTGCGTCATGCCGTCTGCCATGCTGGGCGTTGAATGCTTTGTGTTTGCCTTATGCGTTTGCGGCGAGGCGGTCTTCTGCAGTGTCCACCTTTGAAAGGTAGCCTGTGCGGACGCAGCTTTCAAACAGAGTCTTAGAGATGTAGTCTGTTGTAACGTCGCTGTAGCCGTCTTTGTCGCGTACGATGCGGACAACATAGCCGTCGTCAAGTTCGCGCACGATTGTCATATAATCATTTGAATTGTTAATGCTTCTTAATGTGTAAGTACCCATAATTTTTTAGCTCCTTAATTTGTTTGTCAAGGTAACTTTATCCCCATTTTTTACATCTGAATTCAATGAATTGCAGAATGCTTATACTTTATTGTCGGAATCACAAAAAAAGATTTTAGTGTTTTTAAAGGATAGGCCATTGAACTGGACTTATTTGACTTTTTTGATTTTTTCTTCTGCGGCACTTTTTCCTGCTGTAGACCCGCGTCCCAAAAGAACATCTTGCCATTTTTTCCTGCAAACAGATAGCGCCAAGGAGGGCACTATAGGCCCCTGAGACTGTCGAAGGGCCACGTAAAAGTTGACCGTAAAAATGGCAAGGAGGCCATTTTTCTGGGCTTTCCGGGGTTCCGCCTTTCGGCTCCATTGCCTGGGGTTCGACAAGCTCACCCACCACGGCAACGGGCTACGCCCGCCCCTCCAATCCCTGCCGCTATCTTATATGCTACTATAGTCGGTTAACCAATCATTGTACCAAGAGTTTCCAAATAAAACTACAAGCACAGGCGAAGTTTATGCCCGTCATGCTGAGCTTGTCGAACCACAGGGGCTGTATAAGCCTATATGCCGTCTTTTGTCGATTCCAAATCCACATTCGTAGCAGTTCGTAATGACAGACTTCATTTGCGCGGAGGATTCAATACCCCGATGCTCTGCGTCGAGGTTCGTTGATTATTTAGTATTTGCAGTTTTTGTGCTATAATCGGAGCATGACCTATTGCGACGCTCATTTTCATCTTGTGCAAAGCGGCACTTTTGAAAGCATCTCTTCTTTTGCCGAGGCTTTTTCTCCTTTGGGGTTTAGGGGCTGCACCTGCGCCCATTCCGAGGGGGAATTCCTTAGGCAGGAGGAGCTTTGCCTGGAATTTGGTGAGGCTTTGTCCCTTAAGCTTGCTTTTGGGCTTCATCCGCAGAATCCGGATTTGTCACTTGCGCCCTTTTTGGAAAAGCTTTTGCGGGAAAAACGCATAGATGCAATAGGGGAGACTGGCTTTGACTTTTTTACGAGTGAATTCCGCTCTGACCGCTTGCGGCAGGATGAGGCTTGGCATCTTTCTCTTGAGCTTTCTTCTTGCTATGGACTTCCTGTGGTAATCCATGACCGCAAGGCCCTTGACTTGATTTTTAGGGATGCTTCTTTGCTAAAGAAAATACCCGTTGCGGTCTTCCATTCATTTGCATTCGGCCCCAGGGAGGCTCTTTCCGTGTTGAGCCACGGCATAAACGCTTATTTTTCATTTGGAAAGGCGATTTTGAACGGCAATAAAAAAAGCATGGCTTGTGTGGCGGAACTTCCGCTTGAAAGGCTGCTTTTTGAAACTGATGCACCCTACCAGACTCTTAAGGGGGAAAGTTTTACTCCTTTAGGCGACATAAAGCTTGTCTACCAGAAGGCCTCCGAACTTAGAAATTGCCCCCTGGACCAGCTCTGTGCTTCCGTTGAAAGGAATTTTTCTTTTGTCTTTGACCGGCACTGACAGCTTGTGGTTTTTGCGCTTTCTACATGCCATGGCCGGTTTTAGACAAATTTTTTTACATTGCCTTTAGGGCTAGGTTTATTGCTGCGTTTGCGGCTTTTAGGTCCTGCTCAAAGGCTTCGTTCAATGCTTCAAGGTCGCCATTTTCCCTTCCGCGGAGTGTGTCTTCCAGCTTCTGGGCTGTGGCTGCAAACTGTTCCGCTCCAATCTGGCGGGCAGCACCCTTAAAGTAATGTACATATTTTGCGGCTTCGGTCTTGTCTTCCATCTGCTCAAGACGCACAAGCTCTTCTTTTTTAAACTGCTTGCCACAGGCAAAGTCTGTAAGGAGCTCTTTTAGCAAATTCTTTTCGCCTCCGAGCATTTCTAGTGCAGACGCAAGGTTAAGAAGCTGTGCCATACGGTTCCTCCTTTGTGTTATGCTACGCATTTCTTCCATGCAGGGGAATTGCTCCACTTGGTCGCAATATTTTACGAATTGTCACTCCAGAAATGCTACGCATTTCTTCCATGCAAGGGAATTGCTCCCTTTGGTCGCAATATTTTACGCACATTCGTAGCAAGTGCGTGCGAATGTGGCGTAGCATTCCAGAAATGCTTACGCATTTCTTCCATGCAAGGGAATTGCTCCCCTTGGTCGCAATATTTTACGAATTGTCACTACAGAAATGCTACGCATTTCTTCCGTGACAATTCTTAAATTTCTTTCCGCTTCCGCAGGGGCAGGGGTCGTTGCGGCCTACTTTGGGCATTGTGCGCACTACTGTTACGTTTTGACCCTGCCTTCCGCTCTGCATTGCTGAACGCTGGGCGCCCTGCATAGACTGCCTTGCGTTGAATGACTGCTGTGCCCTCTGTTCCGCGCTCATTCCGGATGGGGATGATATTGCAGACGGTGCTTCCTGGTGGGTTGCCGTCATGTTTGTCTGGGCAAGGCTCTTGCGTGGCTGTGGCTCTCCCTGAATCTGAACCTTTACCTTAAAGATTCTGCTTGCAACAGAGTCGCGGATTTCTTCAAGCATGGTGTCAAACTGGTTAAAGCCGTCAATCTTGTATTCGGTAAGAGGCTGCTTCTGGCCGTATGAGCGCAGGTAAACCGCTTCCCTAAGGCCGTCAAGGAATTCAAGCTGGTCAAGCCACTTCTTGTCTATAAGCTGGATATACTGGTAGCGGATGAACATGTTAAAGCTTGGCTTTCCTACAAGCATCTCCTTCTGGGTGATGTCGTTCTGCAGGATGGATATTACGGCTTCCTCTGTAAGGCGGTCGTATGGAACTACAAGACCAAACCTGTTCTTTATCTGGTCAACAAGGGCACTCTGAAGGTTTGCACCCTTTGTGTGGCGTGCCTTGTGCTCGTATTCGGCAAAGATGTTCTGCACAAGTGACTTTGCGTTCTCCATTACGCGTGCGCTAAGGTTGTCGTCCTCAAGGATTTCGTCCCTCTGCTCGTATATAAATTCGCGCTGCTGGTTCAAAACGTCGTCAAAGTCAAGGAGGTTCTTACGGATTTCAAAGTTGCGGGCTTCTACCTTCTTCTGTGCCTTTTCTATAGAACGGTTAAGCATGCGGTGGTTGATTGGCTCACCGTCCTGCATACCGATGGCCTTCATGATGCGCTTCATCTTCTCTCCGCCGAAGAGCCTCATCAGGTCATCGTCCATGGAGATGTAGAATTTGCTGCGTCCCGGGTCACCCTGGCGGCCAGAGCGTCCTCGGAGCTGGTTGTCTATGCGGCGTGACTCGTGGCGTTCTGAACCGATAACGTAAAGGCCTCCAAGGTTCTTTACTTCTTCATAGTCCTTGAGCCACTGCTCCTTTTCTATCTTAAGCGCTGCCTCGTACTGCTCCTGGGTAGCCTCCGTACCTGCGCGTTTCCTTGCCCTCATCTCTGGGTTTCCGCCAAGCTTAATATCCGTACCGCGGCCTGCCATGTTTGTTGCAACAGTTACAGCGCCCTTGGCACCGGCTTCAGCAATAATGACGGCTTCGCGTGCATGGTTCTTTGCGTTCAAAACCTCGTGCCTTATTCCCTTGCGTGTAAGAAGGGCACTCAAATGCTCAGACTTTTCAACAGAAACCGTACCAACAAGAACAGGCTGCCCCTTCTTGTGGGTCTCGTCAATTTCCTTTACGATGGCGTTCCATTTGTCGCTTTCGTTAAGGTATACCTCGTCATCCTCGTCCTTGCGTGCTACAGGCTTGTTTGTAGGAATTGCAACAACGTCAAGGTTGTAAATCTTTGCAAATTCAACAGCTTCTGTTGCAGCAGTACCGGTCATACCAGAAAGCTTCTCGTACATGCGGAAGTAGTTCTGGAAGGTAATCGTTGCAAGTGTGCGGTTCCTCTGGGCAATCTTAAGATGCTCCTTAGCCTCAATTGCCTGGTGCAAACCGTCACCGTAGCGCCTTCCCTCAAGAATGCGGCCTGTAAATTCATCTACAATCTGAACCTGGTTGTCCTTTACAACATAGTCAACGTCTGCGTGGTAGAGGACGTGGGCCCTTACAGCCTGGGTAAAGTAGTGCACGTACTCAAAGTTCTGCTCATCAAAAACAGTGGTGCCGCTTTCGATAAGGCGGTGGGAGAGCAGGATGTCGTTTATCTTGTTCATACCCTTGTCGGTAAAAGAAACGCGCTTGGACTTCTCGTCTATCTTGTAGTCGCCCTTAAGAGCAGCCCTGTCTTCCGGCAGCATTTCAACTTCATCGGGGTAGTCGCCGGTCTTTGGGTCCTTTTCCATCTCTGTAAACTGGTCAACGTACTTGTCCACCTCAAAGTATTTGAAAGTATCGTCTTCACCCTGGCCGGATATGATGAGCGGTGTACGGGCCTCATCAATAAGGATAGAGTCTATTTCGTCAACGATACAGAAGTTAAAGCCCCTCTGAACCTTGCGCTTTATGTCTATCTGCATGTTGTCGCGAAGGTAGTCAAAGCCAAGCTCATTGTTTGTACCGTAGGTAATGTCACATTCGTATGCTGCACGGCGGGCCTCGTTGTCCATATTGTTAAGGATGCAGCCTACGCTCTGCCCAAGGAACTTGTATACGCGTCCCATCCAGTGGCTGTCGCGCTCTGCAAGGTAGTCGTTTACGGTTACGATGTGAACGCCCTTTCCGCTAAGGGAGTTAAGGTATGCGGCGGCAACGCACATGAGTGTCTTACCTTCACCGGTCTTCATTTCCGTAATGCGGCCTGAATGAAGCACGAGTGAACCCATCAGCTGGACAGGGTAGGCCTTTTCGCCAAGTACGCGGTATGCAGCCTCGCGGGCTAGTGCAAATGCCTCTGGAAGAATGTCGTCCAGTGTCTCCCCATTGGCAAGGCGTTCCTTGAGGGCCTTTGTCTGAAGAGGAAAGTCTTCGTCCTTTAGGGAAGAAGCCCATTCGTCTTTTGCAAGGACCGCTTCAAGCTGCGGTTTGAGCGCCTTTACGTCACGCTCATTCTGAGAACCGAAAAAGAAAGTAAGAATCTTGTCAAACATAGTCAAACACTCATTATAATAGTTTTAGTAATATGCGCCAAAAAGGAGTTTTGCGTCTATACTCCCAATGCGATTCATAAAATATAACGAATTTTTAAGCTCTAGTCTAGTATGGTAATTTTTTTTCTTATTGAATGGTAGCTTTGCTTTCCTCGTTGACACTGACAAACTAATTTAATATTCTATTTTATATGAAAAAAAATATTTTTTTTGTAAAAAAATGTGCCGCCTGCCTCTTTTTGTGCTCACTGCTTGCATCCTGCGGGGAGAATGGCGCGGTTTCAACTCTTAAGGAAGACAAGATTTTTAGCCTGGACTACGGGACCTTCGAGGATGAGCTCAACGTGTTCAACTTGAACCAGGCAAACCAGATAAATACGTCGGTTGCCATGAGGGATGGCTTCTTTTTCATTGCCAACGGAGAGGCCAAGAAAATCATGGAGATGAACAGCTACGGCGATCTTCTGAGCCTCTACTACAACGAAGAGGCAAATCCCCGCCCGTCATTTTCCAACAGTGCGGATGTGGTAAGCACTACTAGGAAGGCTACCGCCTATCCCTTCAACGAAATATCTTCTATCGCGGTTGACTCCCAGAAAAGGCTATATGTGGTGGACAAATTTCCGGTGGAAAGGCAGGAACTTGACGAAAAGGATGACAGCGTTCTTTCTCAGATTGTACTGCGCTTTAACGAGGACGGTTCGTTTGCAGACTATCTTGGCCAGCAGGGACCTGGCGGTACCCCCTTTCCCCTTATAAAGAGTATTTACGTTACGGACAGCAACGAGCTCGTCGTTGTGTGCATAAAAAAGAGCGGCTGCGAAGTGTTTTGGTTCAATGCGGACGGCTACCTTCTGTTCAAGGTTCCTCTTTCAAGGGAAAATATCCCCGACCCGCACTCAGGAAAGGCCGTGGAGCGTTTTGTTACGCTGGAGAACGTAATTCCTTCCTATGATGGACGCATTCTTTACCTTAAGGCTGACTATTCATCCTCCCACATGGAGGGAAAAATATCTTCGCTTGCGGGCATAGACTACGACGAGTCGCTTTTGTTTGCACTTGACGTGGAGACCGGAAAGTACAGCGAGCCCATAATAATTCCGCCCTACCGGGAAAGCACTGTGGAAGGCTTTGGCAGCGAGGTTCACAACATTCCGTATGACTTTATAGGCATTACGGACAACGACTGGATGTTCTTTATGGTTGCAAACGAGGGCGGCTACGACATTCAGATGGTTCAGGCTTCGGGTTCGCGCGTTTTGAGGAGGCACCTTGCCATGGACCGCAAAAAAATCCTTTACACGGCCTTTAACCTTAGCAATACGGGCATTCTTAGCTCCCTGAACATTCTTGGCGACAAGGCCCAGATGAGTTGGTGGCGTACGGATTCCCTGATTCA
>Ga0247608_10001537_pt1 | contig 31603 bp, 43 predicted proteins | sample 176DNAGHGlowgp2_FD_193490 | JGI IMG/M metagenome (GOLD analysis project Ga0247608, IMG submission 193490) | Sheep rumen microbial communities from Palmerston North, Manawatu-Wanganui, New Zealand - 1766 DNA GHGlow gp2 | ecosystem: Host-associated > Mammals > Digestive system > Stomach > Rumen ...
GTAAAGCAGCTGACCAGGTATCTTTCCCTGCTCTTTGACAGCACCGACAATGTGGGCTATGTGACCGAGAGCTACACCACCGACGACGGCAGGCGGGTGCCCACCAAAGGCAGCTATGACCGGACGGCGGGCCAATTGATCGAGGCCCTGAACAAGTGCGGCGGCGACCTGGGCGGCGTGCTGGGCGACTGGGACCAGGACACAGGCGCATGGATTCGCTTCAATCCCCTGGACGGAAAAGGCGTAAAGAATGACAACGTGACCGAATACCGCTACGCCCTGGTGGAGAGCGACACCCTGGACATTGCCCGCCAATACAGCCTGATGCTGGAGCTGCAATTGCCCATTGCCGTGATGGTGCATTCCGGCGGAAAAAGCATTCACGCCATTGTGAAAATCGACGCGGCGGATTATGCCGAATACCGGCAGCGGGTGGATTACCTCTATACCGTCTGCCAGAAAAACGGCATGGAAATCGACAAGCAGAACCGGAACCCCAGCCGCCTTTCCCGGATGCCCGGCGTGACCAGGAAGGGCAAGCCCCAATACATCCTGTGCGAAAACGTGGGGTGCGACAGCTTCCCGGCCTGGAAGGAATACATTGAGGGCCTGAACGACGATCTGCCGGACATGGAGAACCTGGAAGAACAGCTGCAGCACCTGCCGGAGCTGGCCCCGGAGCTGATTCAGGGCGTGCTGCGCAAAGGGCACAAGCTGCTGCTTTCCGGCCCCAGCAAGGCGGGCAAGAGCTACGCGCTGATCGAGCTGTGCATTGCCATTGCCGAGGGCGTGCCCTGGCTGGGCTTCAAGTGCGCCACCGGGGGCGTGCTGTATGTGAATTTGGAATTGGACCGGGCCAGCTGTCTGCACCGATTTCAGGAGGTATACCAGGCCATGGGCATTCAGCCACGGAACCCGGACGCCATCGACGTGTGGAACCTGCGCGGGCGCAGCTGCCCCATGGACAAGCTGGCCCCAAAGCTGATCCGCCGGGCCCAGAAAAAAGGCTATACCGCCGTGATCATCGACCCCATTTACAAGGTGATCACCGGCGATGAAAACAGCGCCGACCAGATGGCCGCGTTCTGCAACCAGTTCGACCGGATCGCCACGGAGTTGGGCTGCGCGGTGATCTACTGCCACCATCACAGCAAGGGAAGCCAGGGCCAGAAAAACAGCATGGACCGGGCCAGCGGCAGCGGCGTATTCGCCCGGGACCCGGACGCGCTGCTGGACATGATCGAGCTGGAAATTCCGACGCAGACCAGGGACGAAATGCTGAACCGCGTCACCCGGGAAACCTGCATGCAGTACCTGAAAAACTGCGTGCCCAACTGGCGAGAGGAAATCAGCCAGGACGAGGAATGCAGCCATGTTTCCCTGTTGGCGGCCTGTGAACGCCTTTTGAACCCGCCCACCTATCACTTCTTGCAGGAGCAGATCGAGCGGAACCAGCGGCCTGTGCGCTTCCGCACGGGCTGGCGGGTCGAAGGCGTGCTGCGGGAATTCGCGCCGCTGTCGCCCCGGTATCTGTGGTTCGATTACCCGGCGCACAAGGCGGATGAAACCGGCATCCTCAAGGATTTAGCGGCTAACGGCGAAAAGCACGGCAGCATCTACAAGGCGCAATCCGCCCGGAAGGAAAAGGCGAAAGCCGCCAAGCTGAGCAAGAAAGAAGAGCTGAGAAACGCGCTGCTTTTTGCCAACGGCGGGGAGAATTGCACCGTCAAGGACCTGGCCGAATACATGGGCGCGAAAGAAGATACCGTGAGGAAATGGATCAGGGAAAACGGCTATGCAATCGAAAAGAAAACAGGCCATGTGTGCGACGCGACAAGCGCGACGGAATGACAGTGCATCGTGTTTGAAATTGCGCGACGGACTGTAAAAAATTACAGTTTATCGCACGTCGCACGCGACACGACGCAATGTAAATTTTTCATTCAATCGCACGCGACAGCGCGACGCGACAAAATATTACTCTGTAATATTTTAGCGGACTGTCGTCTCGTCTCGATACGCGACGCGACACAGGGGCGGGGAGAAGGGGCTCATGCTTCGCCCCTTTCTCCTCCCGCTGACGCTCCCGCCCTGTTTGTCGACGCCGACGTACGAGACAGCCGATTGACCCCGCGCGTGAGGAAAAAGGAGATGGGAAAAAATGCCAAAATATCTTGATTATAGTTTCCTGGAACCGGCCACAAAAATGCCGCCCCTGAAACATCAGCCCTATGATGAATTCGATATCATGGCAAGTGAGGTTGCCGCTTATCTGGTGAAGATTCCAAGTGTCAGGCAAAAGCTATTTGATATGGCAAATTCCAAAGGCTTTATTGTCTACGACCCTGTAACAAAGACATGGAAAGGAGCCAAACGATAATGCAAAAAAATTTTTTCCTCCCCATGATCCCGCCGACCGTGACCGCCCAGATGCACCGGATCACCGGCAGGCCGGGGCAGCGGGCGCAGGTGTACAACACGCCGCAGCTGAACGACGCGAAGCAGAAGTTTCTTTCCTACCTTTGCGCCCTGGCCCCTGACAGGCCCATGGAAGGGGCTGTACGGCTGGTGGTGAAATGGTGCTTCCCCTTGCGCAAGGACAGCCACGACGGCCAATACAAGACCACACGACCCGACACCGACAACCTGCAGAAGCTGTTCAAGGACTGCATGACCCAGGCGGGCTTCTGGCGGGACGATGCTCAGGTGGCCAGCGAGATCATCGAAAAGTTTTACAGCGAAACGCCCGGCATTTATGTTTTCGCCGAGGAAATCCAGGAGGCGGCAGGATGAGCACACAAGCGCCGATGCGCCAGGCGGAACCAAACATCCCCTGCGTGGACGTGTGGCCCCTGCCATCCCTCACCCGGCCCGTGATGAGCGCTTATAACGCCCTGGCCGGACGGGGAGAAATCAACGTGAAAAAAATCACGGTGAAGAAAAGCGCGGGAGTGGTCGTTGTGGAATATCTGTCTACCATGCCGCAGGACTGGACCCGGCAGGCGCTCAAAAAAGCGAAGGAGGAACACAATGGATAAATGGATCAGCGTCAAGAACCGGCTGCCGCAAGCCCGGGGGCAATACCTGGTCGTTGCCATCGAGGCGGGGCATTACAGGCACATTACCGTCGTTTCATTCTCAGACCATTTTATCATGAATGGGCACCGGGCGTATTGGAGAGTGACCCATTGGCTGCCGCTGCCTGAGCTGCCAAAAGATGGTAAGGACAATGGTTGAACTGGGAAAGGTGATTAAGGGGCTGGAATGTTGCAGCCAAAGCGATAATTACAGTGGAAAGCCATGCAAGGAATGCCCCTACAATCACGAATGGAGAGACGATCAAGGTATCGTCCATTTGTGCAAAATTACTCAATTGCGAAAAGACGCTTTATTCCTGCTGAAATCGCTGGAACCCAGGGTAATGACGTATGGTGAAATGATGAAAGCCGAGATTTGCTTTCTTGAGGTAAAGGGAATTGAGGAAATCGATCCTTTCATCCGCTATGAGGTGGATGACAAATCTTATTGGAGTTCGCCATACACAAACAACAAAGACAATCCCTTTGAACTGTTGGCAGAACAAGAGGAATACTCAATAAACGCCCGCTGCTGGACTGCCCGGCCCACGGAGGAACAAAGGGAGAAGGTGAAGTGGTATGGATAACAAAACAGCTTCGGAATGGCTTGGAAGCATTAAAGAATATATCCACGGTGGAGACGAAGGATTTGACAGGAGAAGGTTGGAAGCGATTGACGCGGGGATTCAAGCGCTGAAAGCGCAGGAACCGAAACCGCCAAGATTTGCTGTGGCCTATGATAAGATTTTCTATGCCTGCGATAATTGCGGCAAATCGCTGGTTGTAATGGCAAACAGCGAAGGGCTGGTATTACAGAATTATTTACCCAAATATTGCAATGAATGCGGACAAGCGGTGAAGTGGCCTGAACCGCCGAAGGAGGGCTGAACCATGAACCGGGCACAGAGAAGGGCCTATCAAAAGAGCCTGCCGGCCTACAAGAAGATGGGCCATGAAAAGCTGATGAACGCCATCGCAAAGAATGGTCTGACGGTGGAGGATCTGAAAAAATGCAAGGCGGAAGGATACCAGCAGGGCGTGGAAAGCGCGGTGATGCAGTGTTACGCCGCTTTCTGCCTGGCGCTGCATGAGAAATTCGGCTTTGGCCGGGAACGGGTGCTGCGGGCCTTGCAGGCGGCGGATGAAAAGGTGATCTTCGCCATCGACAGCGCGGAGATGATCGAAGAAGTATTTGACCGTTTCGGCATCCGCATGGATTTCCGGGACGGATTGGAAAGAGTACAGGAGGCGGAACCATGAAAGTAAAGCTAGATGAAGGCGCAAAAATGCCCGTTCGTGTGCACGACACCGACGCGGGGCTGGACCTGTACGCCCTGGAGAGCGGCAGCCTGCCCGCCCACGGATACCGGACCTTCCGAACCGGCGTGCATATTGAATTGCCACACTGCTGCTGCGGCCTGCTGGTGAGCCGCAGCGGGCTGAACAGCAAATGCGGCATCACCTCCACGGGCCTGATCGACGAAGGATACAAGGGTGAAATCCTGGTGACGCTGCACAATCATTCCTCCTGGCCCTATCTGGTGGCCCAGGGCGACAAGATCAGCCAGCTGGTGATTCTGCCCGTGCGCTATGTAACGCTGGAACAGGTTGACGATATTCCGGGCGGCACGCGCGGAAACAACGGCTTCGGCAGCAGCGGCAGGTGAACGGCATGGACAGAAACCTGATCCTCCGCACGGAGAACCCGGCCAAGGCGTTCCTTTCCCGGTACAAGTACCTTTGCATTCAGCAGGAATCTTTGCAGCGCTCCATCCAGGCCGCCCAAGACAGGGCGCTTTCGTGCACCGTGCGCCTGAAACCCATTCACACCCAGGGCGGCGGCGGGGCCTATGACCGGCTTGCGGAGGACATCGCCGGGAAGCTGGACGCGGAGGAACAATTAGCCCTTGACCTGGGCGAAATCAGCAAGGCCCTATCTGAAATCCGCGCGGCCATCAACAGCCTGCAAAGCGAAGCGCAGAAAACGGTGCTGACGCTGCGGTATATTGAGTGTTTGGATTGGCCCGATGTGCAGGACAAAATGGGCTATGAGCGCACACAGACTTATATCATTCATGGGCGGGCATTGCGAAACGTGATGAAATGGATGGAGGGAAAATAATGAAGAGCAGACCTTGGGGCTGGCCTCAGTTTGTGATGTTGGGGCTGAATTTCATGAGCATCGGCATGGCGTTGATTGCCGATGGTAAGCCGAAGGAAGGAACTGAAAGTTTTGCAAAAACTGTGATCGCTGCCGTGCTCAACTTCATCATCCTTCGCTGCGGTGGGTTCTTTTAAGTTTTAATATCAAAAGAAAACGAATAAACTGCGGACGAAAACGGACTATTGCAAGTGCTATAATGGCAAAGTAAAAGAGCGCCGAAAAGCGCTCTTTTGTTTTTCGGGAAAAGGAGGTTTTTCTTATGGCAGCGCATAGGGGCAGGCCGCGGAAAATCCGTTCAGCCGCTCAGATGGCGCGGCTGTGGGAGGAATTCAAAGAGTACTGCGATCATTACGAAGTGCCGGTGACGGAATTCAGCGCGAAAAACAGCGAATTCGTCAGCTCCAAGGTCAAAAAGCGGATCAGCTATACCATCGAGGGCTTTTGCGTATTTATCGGCCTTGCGCGTTCCAAATTTTATCAGATTTATGATAACGATCCCGATTTCGGGGACATTATCACGCGCATACGGGAGGAATGCGAGGCGGACACAAGGGCGAAATTTGAGGTGGGTACGATCCCGCCGCAGCTGGCGCCCCTGTGGATGAGCAAGTTTGGCTATTCCGTCAAGACAGAGGCCCAGACCGACGGAAAGAATGAGCTGCTGGAATCCCTGATGGACATGGAGAGAGAGGCGCGGAAATGATCACCTGGGGAGAAAAACAAAAAGCCCTGATCATGGCCCCCTTCGACCATGCCCTGGACTGGAACGAGGGCACACCCCGCAGCGGCAAGACCACGGCGGGCACCATGCGCTTTGCCCGGCATCTGATCAGAAGCCATGACGCGCTGCACCTGGTCACCGCGTACAGCGCAGAGCAGGCGTACCGGCTGATCATGGATGGGGACGGCATGGGCCTGCTTCACATCTTCAAAGGCCATTGCCGGGTGAGCCATGACGATAGCGGAGCGCATCTGCTTTTGACGCTGCCGGACGGGGAAAAGAAGGTGTACTGGAAGGGCGGCGGCAAAGCGGACAGCCACAAGGCCATTACGGGCATGAGCCTGGGCAGCGTGTACTTCTGCGAAATCAACCTGCTGCATGACAACATGATCCAGGAGTGCTTCCGGCGTACCTACGCGGCGAAGGACCGCTGGCACATTGCCGATCTGAACCCGCCATCCCCCGCTGATCCCTGCATCAAGAACGTTTTGAACGTGCAGGACTGCCGTTTCCTACATTGGACGTGCAAGGACAATCCCATCTTAACGCCGCAGCGGTTGGAAGAAATCGAAACGGCGTGCAAGAAAAGCCCGTTTTTGTATAAGCGGGATTGGCTGGGCCTGCGCGTGATCCCGGAGGGCGTGATTTACTGGATGTTCAATCCGGAAAAGCACATCCTTGCCAGGCTGCCGGAGAACATGACGGTGGTGGAAGCCTTCGCCGCCGGTGACGGCGGCACCACGGACGCTACCAGCATCGGGTTTTACATCGTGGCGTATCTGGGCGAACGGTACGCGCCGGGGCCGAAGGAATACCGGCTTTTCCGCGTGGGCAATTGGCGGTATGACGGCGGGCAAATGGCCATGAGCGACCAAGCGCGGCACATTGTGGGTGAGTTTCTGCCGTACATGCGGCAAAAGTACCGGGTGCGCGAAAATGGAATCTACATCGACCCGGCTTGCAAGGCGCTGCGGCTTGAGATTGAAAAGCTGGGCCTGAACACCTACGGCGCGGACAACAACGGCCACGACATCAAGGGCAGCGTGAAGGGCCTAAAAGTGGGCGTGGAAATGCTGCAAAGCGCCATGAACGACGGGCGGTTCTTCCTGGTGGAGGATGATCGGTTCGGAACGGAACCTTTCGTGAAGGAAGCCGGGTTGTACTGTGCCGACGACAAAGGCGATCCGGTGGACGCCTACAACCACAGCATGGACGAAACGCGCTATGCGCACAACCATTTTGCAAAAACCTACGGCCTGTGGGGCCTGTAAGGCGGTGGTAAGCCGATGAAAATATTTGACCGAATCCGGGAGAGGATCAGAAACGGGGTGAACAGAGTGGCGGAGAGCGCCGAAGTATTCAAGAAAGACGTGTTCGAGCTGGACGGCGTGCCCGCGTTCCGGGAATATTACACGCTGTTTATCTTCGCCTGGCAGGCGATCTATAAAGGCTTTTACAAGGCGTGGCATGAAGTACCAATGAAAACGCTGAACAACCCGAAAGGTCTAAAGCGTACAATGGCAACGATGAACGCCGGGAAAATGGCCTGTTCCCAGATGGCGCGGTATGTGTGGAACGAGCAATGCAAGATCACCGCGACCAGCGAGGTGTATGATCCTGAAAGCAAGCAGCCCGACCCGCTGAATGAGTTTTTGCAGCATGTTCTTTGTGAAAACCATTTCGGGCCAACGTTCGGTGACTTAGTGGAAAAATCTCTTGCCCTGGGCGGCGGTGCGCTGAAAGAATGGGTAGAAGTGCCGAAAGACGAAAATGGCAACGACATGGGCGAAGGCAAGATCAGGATCAGCTTTCACATGGCGGGCCAGTTCGTGCCCACGGCGTGGGATAACGCGAAAGTACGCAGTGCGATCTTCATTAACCGGGAAGCAAAGGACGGCTATTATTATTCCGTGGTTGAATGGCACAAGTGGGACGGCGAAACCTACCGGGTGACAAATGATCTGTACAGGGAACGCATCAAGGACGCGGCAGAACCGCAGACCATCCTTGGCTGGTGGTATCCGCTGAACCTGGTGTATCCGCTGCTGTCCCCTGCGACGGAAATTCCCGACGTGCACCAGACGTATTTCCAATACGTGAAGCCCTTCGGCGCGAATTACGCGGATGACAACAGCCCCCTTGGCATGAGCATTTACGCCCCGGCCATGAACACGCTGCACAGCCTGGACATTATGTTTGATAGCCTGCAGCGGGAATTCGTGCTTGGCAAAAAGCGCATCATTGCCCCGGCCAGGGTGATGCGGCAGGCTCCCGGCCTGAACCCCAGCGGCCCGCCTCAGAAATACTTCGATGCTGACGATGAAGTGTGGGAAGCGCTGGCGACCGATAACCCGGACGACCTGAAAATCTACGATAACAGCGTGGATTTGCGGGTGGACCCGCATATCACGGGCATCAATGGTGAATTGTCCATTCTCTGTTCCCAGGTAGGCTTTGACCCCGGCACGCTGGCCTTTGACCAGCAGAAGGGCATGAAAACCGCGACCGAGGTCATTTCCGAAAACTCCAAAACCTACGGAACGGTAAAGGCCCACGAAAACAACATGCGGGAAGCCCTGGTGGATATGGTGCACGCAATCCTTGATTTGGCTGTGCGCTATGGCCTGACCTGGGAAGGGCAGACGGTGGAAAGCCTTGTTTCGGGCGGGTACAATGTTTCCGTAAAATTCGATGACAGCATCATCGAAGACAAGAACGCCGAAATCAATCAAGGCGTGATGCTTGTTGGCGCGTCCCTGATGAGCAAAAAGCGGTTCATGGAAAACGTGCTGGGCCTGACGGAAGAAGAAGCGAAAAAAGAGCTTTCTCAGATCAAAGCCGAAGGCGTCGGGAACAGCGTAGACGTGACAAAGCTGTTTGGCGGGATGGAGTGATAACCCGTGCGGCCGTCTTTTCTGGATGACATGAGCTGGGCCATGGCGGAGGTGTACGGCGCTGTCACCGACCGCATTCTGATCAACCTGGCGAAATATTTTCCTTTCCTGCAGGAAGGCGCGGAACTGCCCGGAAGCTTTGAATATCAGGCGCGGATGCTGGCCCAGATGGGCCAGGTGAACCGGGAAACGGTTGACATTCTGATGCAAAGCCTGGACGGGGCGGACGAAACGCTGCGGGCATCGCTGGAAGCGGCGATCCTGGACGCGCTGAAAGGCGAGGAAGCGAAGCTGAAAAAGGCAGCCCAGCAGGGCTTACTGAACGGCCCCGGTTTCCTGCCGCCGGAAGTGACGCCGAACCAGCTGCAGGCGTTCAAAATGTATTATGCCCAGAGCGCGGACAAGCTGAACCTGGTCAACACCGTCATGCTGGAAAGCACTCAGGCGGCGTATACGGCGACCGTTTCCGATGTGGTGAACCGCATCCAGCGCACGCAATCTATCCTGAACGTGGGCACGGGTGAAGTGGTGACGGGCGTTTCAAGCTGGAACACCGCCATGCATGACGCGGTAAAAAAGATGGTGCAGAACGGCCTGACGGGTTTTGTGGATCACGGCGGGCACCATTGGACGCCGGAAGCGTATGTGGCGATGGACATTCGGACTACGATGTTCAATACCGCCCGGGAGGCGGTCAACGAGCGGGCGCAGGAATACGGATGCGACATGTACCAGGTGAGCAGCCACAACGGCGCGCGGCCCTTGTGCTACCCCTGGCAGGGAAAAGTGATTTCCCGCAGTGGCTGGCGTGGCACCGTGGAGGATCTGGACGGAAATAAGATCACCGTGCACAGCGAAGATGAAATAGAATCCTTCCGCTATGGTGGCGGGCTGTTCGGCGTGAACTGCAAGCATTACCCCATGAACTTCATTCCCGGCTTTTCCACCATAAAAGGCGAACCGCAGAACCCGGAAGAAAACGAAAAGAGTTATGCGGAAAGCCAGGAGCAGCGGCGGTTGGAACGCAAGCTACGGGAAGAAAAGCGCGATCTGGCCGTGATGCAGGCCCAGGGAGCAGACCCGGAGGCTATCAAGGCCCAGCGGGCAAAGGTGCACAAGGCCAGTGATGACATTAACCAGTTCTGCGAGGATACCGGAAGGGCAAGAAGACGGAATCGGGAATATACGCCGGTCAATGCAACGTGGCCGGACGAGGGCGTCGGAACGACGCGAGACGATATTACATAAGGAGGGTGCCCCATGAATTGCAAGCACGAACGCCTGAAATGCACGAACAACGTTTTTTTCTGCCTGGATTGCGGGGCTATGGTGCCGAATCCGTATGTGAACGATCAACCGGAAGGGCAGGAAGAAAAGCAAGCGCCGAAAAGGAAGCGCAAAGCCAAGGGAGCTGAAAAAAATGCGGATCATTAACGCGAAGGAATGCGCCGTTGTCGCCCTGGGGCGGCTGGGTGAAAACGAATACACGGTTGTGCGGTTCGATGTTTCAGCATGGATTACGGAAATTCCCGGCGCTGTGATTGGGCTGTACAATCAGCGTCCCGGCGATGCAGACGCTTACCCCATTGCCGCAATCGCTGTTGAGGATGGCGTTGCTACCTGGACGGTAACGAGCGCGGAACTCACCCAAACCGGGGAAGGCCGCTGCGAATTGGTAGCCATTGCCGGGGAGGTTGTGGCGAAAAGCGCGATCTTCCGCACAATTGTTTTTGATGCGCTGGACGGCAGCGGGGAAGCCCCAGAACCGTGGGAAGAATGGCAGCAGCAGTTGATCATCCTGAAAAACGAAGCGGAACAGGCAGCCGACCGCGCCGAAGAAGCGGTAGAGCATTACCCGTGCATTGTTGACGGCGTTTGGGAAGTCTGGGACAGCACAACGGAACAATGGATTTCCACGGGCGTTCATGCGCAAGGCCCGCAGGGCGTACCCGGCGAACAAGGGGAACCGGGCGAACCGGGGATACAAGGCGAACCTGGAGCCGACGGCGTAACATTTACCCCTTCCGTATCACCCGAGGGCGTTATCAGCTGGACGAACGACGGCGGGAAACCGAATCCTCAGCCCGTGAATATCAAGGGGCCGCAGGGCGACGACTACATCCTGACCGCCGCAGACAAAGCCGAAATCGCCCAGCAAGCCGAAGAATTTCTTGCCCCCGTGCTGGATACGAAAGCCCCGGCGATCTGGGAGGACGCAAGCGGCTCCATTGCACACTTTGAGGACGGCGCGGAAGATATGCCGCTTCGGGAGTGCATGGTGCAGATTGAGCCTGTGCAGGAAGGTACTGGCGATCCCAGCCCGGAAAACGTGCGACCTATCACCGGATGGACTGGGGCTACAATAAGCCATAGCGGAGAGGATACTACCGACCCGGACGAAATCAGCATCACATTCCCCACCGAAGCAGGACCCGTCTATGGCGGCAGTCTGAATGTGATTACGGGTGTGCTGACGGTGGACAGGGCGATTATCGACCTCGGTACACTGACATGGGCGGCCACAAGCTGGGGAGGATTCCGATCTAATAATCTGGATGGTTTCCTGCCAAACCCTGATAACGAAAAGGTTTTTGGCGGAGTTGCAGAAAAATATCCGTCCATGGCTTATGCTGATGTTTCCAATGGCACAATAGGGATTGAGTTTGGTTCCAGTATCAGACAAAATGCGTTTTATGCGTACACAGGTAACGATGTTTCCCCAACAGGAATGGCGGTCAATTTCCTCGCCACCCCCCAGACCTACCAACTCACCCCGCAGGAAATCCGCACGCTCCTTGGCACAAACAACATCTGGGCCGATACTGGCGATACCGCCGTAACCTATCCGGCAGACACCAAGACTTTCATCGAGCAGAACGCGCCTGAAAGCCCGGTGCAGGATGTGCAGGTCAACGGCATGAGTGTGGTCACGGATGGCGTGGCGAATGTGCCGATAGGGAGCACGTCACAGCTTGGCGTTGTTAAATCGACCACCACCAGTTCGGTTAACATTAACGGGACTACTGGCGTAATTGATGCCCGAAGAGTTTTATCAGTGAATGAGATTAAAGCAAGCAACTCGCAAACTTTACTGTTAGCGCCAGTATGGATACCAAGTATAGCGTTTTGGGGACTTGCCAATGCTTCTGGCGATACTACTCAAAAAGCATCGAGCAACGCAGTCGGCAATTACACCGAATCCGCAAAATCCGCCATCTCCACCATGCTCAACGGCCCCGTAACCGTCAGCGGCACGACTCCATCCATCACCGCCATGCCAGGTATCCAGTACGTCTGCGGCGAGGTTGCAACGCTGGATATCACGGTTCCTGCAAGCGGTATCATTGATGTCGTGTTTGAGTCTGGTTCGACCGCAACGGTGCTGACGGTTACGCCGCCCACGGGCATGACGATGAAGTGGATCGGTGAAGACCCGACCGCGCTGGAAGCCAATAAACTGTATGAAATCAACATCATGGACGGATGCAGAGGGATGGTGGTTTCATGGACTTGATGGAAGCAAGACGAACTATGATGGGGGTGATTGCACGGATGGGAAGCGAAGATACAACACTTTGGAAAACGGTAATACTTGATGCAGACAGGACAAACGATGTTGTAGCGGCTGTAAATCCATGGGAATCGTTTCTTGGTATAAATGATAATGATTTGGATAGTTATGTTGTTGTTGCATTATTTAGAAATAATACACAACCGACATATAGTGCAAATATGATCGTTTGGACAAAAAATACAAGCAATGCAGTAGCTGCAATTAGTGTGCGACAAGATTGGTCAAATTTAGGGATGGGGAACCGATCTATGTATGCAACATCTGGTACGATAATAGACGTTTATAGATTAACCAAGTAGCAAACTTAAAAAAGAAAGGATTTAAAATCATGAGAAACATCTTTACCGTCAACGCAACACAGGCCGTCGTATCCGAATCCCATCCCGAAGGAATCATGACCACGGTGGACGGATACCCCAAGAACTACGATTCCCGCACCTACGAGCGCACCGAAGCCAACCCCAACGGCAACCCCGACACCGCGCTGATTGTGGCGCAGGCTGACTATGCGGCTGCTGTGCGTGATCTCACGACCGCCAATAACCCGAACCGCGCTGGCTGGGCTGTAACACTGGAACGCTGGGACGGCGTGCAGCTTGCCCGGAAAGCCTACGGATCGTTCCCGGACATGACACCGCAGCCTGAACCCGAACCCGAACCGGAAGAACATGGTGAACAGTGATGTACGCCGCATCCTATTACGCTTAAAGAAACAGACTGCAATTAAAATTTGCGGCCTGTTTTTTTAATACCATCACGCCCGGCGGGGCGTAAAACACGCATCGGCCTATCACTCTATCAGGCCGCATAAAGGAGGAGTATGAGCAACATTTTCACCAGGAAAGCGCTGAACGACATCATGAACAATGAGGGTCTTACCCCCGAGCAGCGGACGGAACAGGTTTTCGGCCTGTACGGGCGTGCGCTTGATGATGGGTATATCGCCAAGGGCGCGGCAGCCCAGGCCCAGGAAACAGCGCTTGCCAATGCCAAAGCCGAATGGGAAAAATCCATCACGCACCCCGATCCCAAGGAAAGCGAAGAATACAAGGCGCTGCAGGGCCAGTTCAGCGATTACAAGGCCATGCAACAGGCCCGAGGCACTGAGGATTACAAGCGCGTGAAGGATAAGTTTTTCGAGACGGTTTACGGCATGATTGACCGCAAGGAAGGCGCGAAGCCTGTATCTGAACAGATGGCCCAGATCGAAAGCCAATGGGGCGAGTATTTCAACCCGGCGCAGAACAACGGGCAACAGGCGAAGAACACCCCGCAGTATTCCCAGCAGCCGGGGCACTCCGGCACGAACCCCACCAGCGAGGAAGACAAGCTGTTCAAACAGCTTTCCGACGCCTGGAAATAACGAAAGGAGCGTAAAAGCATGGCTTTCAACAACAATATCAACTATGCGGCTATTTTCAACCGCATCCTGGATGAAAAATTCTACATCATGCCCCGCACACTGTGGATGGAGAACACCGATCCCAGCATCCAGTGGGAGGGCGGCAAGGAAATCAAAATCCCCTATCTGGAAATGGACGGCCTGGGTGACATGCAGGGCTATAAAGCTCCCGACGGCGGTCTGACCCTGGACTGGGAAACCAAGGTGCTCCAGTGGTATCGTGGCCGCAATCTGGCTATCGGCCGTTACGAAGTGGACATGACCAACTTCGCCCTGACCGTGAGCAACGCCCTGCGCGTGCAGCTGCGCCAGCATGTGATTCCCGAAGTGGACCGCCTGCGCATTGCCCGCCTGGCCCAGGGCGCGCTTGGTTACGGCATGACCAGCGTCACCGCCCAGGCTTCCTCTGGCATCACCAAGGACAACGTTCTCGGCCTGCTGCTGGATGATATCGCCAAATTGCAGGATAAGATCGGCGAAGACGAGCAGCTCTATATCCAGATCGGCACGCAGGTCAAGAACCTGCTTCAGCAGAGCAAGGAGATCACCCGGTATCTGAATATCCGTGATTTCTCCATCCGCAGCGCCACCATGCGCATCGAAGCCCTGAACGATCAGTATTTGATCGGCACGCCCACCAGCTACATGAACAGCGTGGTCAAGGTGAACGATGGCCGCACCGCAGGCCAGACCGTTGGCGGCGTGGTATTCACCGACCTGGGTCCCGGTGTCAACTGGATCATTGCCGCCCGGCCCGCCGTGAACGCCGTCGCCCGTCCTCAGATCACCAAGGTCATCGACCCCGACATGAACCAGGAAGGCGAATTCTGGAAGATCATGTTCAGCATCTATCACGGCATGTGGACCTATGACCAGAAGGCCGACGGCGTACTGGTGAATATGGATACCACCCTGGCCGCGCTGACCGTGACCAGCGCTGCGGGCACCGTTACCGCCGGTGATTCCGTGATCGCCGTAAGCGCCGCCGCCGGTGATGGCGTGAAGCTGGTATGGAAAGCCGCCAGCGGCACCGCGCCCGCCGTGGCCTTCGGTACCGCGCTGAAACCCGCAGACGGCTGGGATGACTTGCCCGCTGACGGCCTGATCAGCACAACCAACGGTTATAAGATCACCGTGGCGCTGGTCGCCGTCGGCTCTGGTCTGCCGCTGGCCGCCGGTAATACCACCGTCGTGGCGAAAACCTAAGGAGTAACAGCATGAGCGCGTGTGTAGACTACGAATACTATTCCACCGTCTACATGGGACAGGAGGCCGACGAAGCCTCCTTCCCGGCGCTGTGCGCCCGCGCTGGTGACGTGATCGGCGCGATGGTTCGGTGGAAAACCCCGGAAACCATGACAGCGTTTCAACTGACGCTGTATAAAAAAGCCGTATGCGCCCAGGTGGATTTCTTCGCTGTGAACGGGCTGGATAGTGTCGCGGGCGGCACTGATCGAGGCTTCACCGTCGGCAAAGTCAGCGTGAACAGCAAGAACGTTATGGATACCATCAAGAAAGGCGCGATGAGCGGGAACATCTCTCCCATGGTGCTGATGTATCTGGAACAAAGCGGCTTGCTATATCCCGGCGTGCCTGTTGTGGGGGGATTCGTATGCTGAAACCTATCCCGTCGCGTATCCTGAGAAGCACCGCAACGGTGAAGGTGTGCAACGGAACGGACATGTACCAGAACCAAACGTATGATGAATACACGGTGAAACGGGTACATTTGCAGCCCACCGAGCGCATTGTGAAAACCAAGACGAACACCGACCAGCAGCTTTCTTCCATCCTGTTTGTGGACGTTCGGCACTCCACCCCAAATCTCAATTGGGCGGCGCTGCTGCATAGCGCCCACGAACTGGGCGGGGATATGCGGGTGATTGTGCGCGGGTTTGAATACACCGTTGCCATGGCTGACCTGTTGCGCGATGACACGGACAGGCCCCACCATTGGGAAATCAGCCTTTATTGATGGGGTGAGCGTATGCCTGTAAAAATCAATATCAATAAGACAGCGGTTGTGGCGAAGGTGGAAAACGCCTTCAAGGCTGGATTGCCGCAGCTTTCGGAAGAAATCCTGAACGATTGCAACCAGTATTGCAAGGAAGATACGGGGACGCTGATAGCATCATCCCATGTGCATTCCAGGCCGCAAGAAGGAAAGCTGATTTGGCAAACGCCATATGCCCGCCGTCAATACTGGGCAATCCGCACGGCATACAAGGATGTAAACCCGAACGCAAGCTGGAAATGGTGCGAGGTTGCGAAGCGGAAGCACCTTGAACAGTGGAAGAAGCAAGCGCAGCGCGCATTGGAGATGAACCTATGACAAGCGTTATCAATGAGGTATTGGAAGCGGTTATCGGGCTGATGAACGCAACACAACCTTTCGCCACGGTAACGCGCGGAGCGCTGCCGACCGGGCATGGCATCACCTGCGAAATCGGCCCCAGCACACCGCTGGAAACGTACCTGGACAAAAACACTTACATTCCCCTTGATGTAACCATCAACGGGAAACACGCGAATTTGGAAACGCTCTCCGACGCGCTGAACACCATCCACTCCGCGCTGACGCGGGCAAAACAATACCCCGCCGGGGAGCGCTGGCAGATCGTGGACATTACAACCCAGACGCTCCCCGACATTGTAGACCGGGAACAGAACAATGTTTGGCTGATGGCCTCCGCGCTGTCGGTTAAATTTTTCTGGAAAGGAGATTAAATTATGAATCCTGTATGGGCAAACCAAATCGAAATCGGCACCTCCAAAACCGGGGATACCTGGACTTACTCCAAGCTGTGCAAGGGCATTACCGAAATGACCTTCACGCCCAACGAGCAGATTCAGCAGTATTTCTTCCTGTGCGGCGAGGGCTTCGCGCACAACGAAACTACTGGCGGCGCCCCTGAAATCACCGTGAACGGCAGGCGCATCGTGGGGGATGCGGCCCAGGACTACATCGCTTCCAAGCAGTTCGCTCTTGGCCCTGACCGCGTGACCAGCGTCAAGATCACCGCTGAGGGCAACGTGATCACTTGTGACGCGGTAATTGCCAACGTGACCAGCTTTGGCGGCCAGACCCTGGACGTGAACGCTTTCGGCTGTACACTGCGGCTGAACGGCAAGCCCACCATCACGCCTGTATCGCCGTAATGTATCAAAGGGGGCTGCGGAATGCGGTCCCCTTTCTTTGAATGAAGGAGGGAAGCGCGGATGATCAAAAAAACCCGGTTATCCCTGAACCGTGTGCGCGACCGCGTGGAAATCAAGGAAGGGAATGAAACGCTTGAATTGGTGGTTGACGCGGACTGTATGCGGATTGTTCCGTTGATTACGGATGCACGGGAAAAGATGATTCAGGCCGCGCAGTATAACGGCGCGGACAAAGAGCAAAAGGAAAAAGAAGCTGTCTTGAACTTCGCCCGCGTGATTTTCGGAAAAGAGCAAGCCGAAAGTCTTGAAAAGTTTTATTTGGATAACGCCGCTTGCATCGCTGAACTGTGCGGGCGGTATTTCACCGTGTATATGGCCCGGAAAATTACCAAAGCACAGAAAAAGGCGGCGGGCAAAAAATGGAACTTTTTGAAACGCTTCCGGATCGGGTGACCGTTGACGGAAAACCATACAGGGTTGATTTTGATTTTAGGAATGTTTTTCGGATGCTGAATATCCTGGGCCGTTCGGAATTGACACCAGCGGCCCGGGATTATCTGGCGCTGAAATGCGTGATGAAGCACCCGCCGAGAAACACGGCTGCGGCGCTTGCCGCCATAAAAGATATAATTTTTCCACTGGAAAAGCGAAATGAAGATTATAAAAAAATAACGGACTTTTCCCAGGATGCCGATCTGATCCGGGCCGCGTTTATGCAGGTTTACGGTATCAACTTGTTTCGGGATCGGCTGCACTGGTTTGAATTTATCTGTTTGCTTCACGGCTTGCCGGAGGGGAACAGGTACAAAGAAATATTGAGCATCCGGGCGCGGCCCTTGCCAAACCCGACGAAGTACAACGCCGAGGAAAGGCAATGGCTGATGAAAGCGAAAGCGGAATACGCGCTGAAAATATCGGACAAAGAACAGCAAAGCCAATACGCAAAGGATGTGCGCGGCATTGCGATGGGACTGATTGCATGGGTCAAATCGGGAGGTGAAAACGCGGATGGCTGACGGACAAGTTATTTTTGAAATAAAAGGCAATAATAAGCCGATAAAGGATTCTTTGAACGATACCACAGACGCCATAAAAAATGCTTCAAAAGATTGGGACAAGGCCGCTGACGATTCAGGAAGCAATATTTCATCTTCCTTAACAAACGCTTTCAGCGCGGTTGTAAAATCTGCCGCATTCTATAAAATCGGGAAAATGCTGGTTGATTTGGGCGTTGAATCCGTCAATCTGGCTTCCGATTTGCAGGAAGTACAAAATGTTGTTGATGTTACGTTTGGCACGGAAGGATCAAAGAAAATCGAACAATGGGCCACGGCTGCGGCGAAAAATTACGGCATTACGGAGCTGCAAGCAAAGCAGTATACATCCACGCTTGGCGCTATGATGAAATCTTCCGGGCTTGCGGGGGAAGAAATCGTGGATATGAGTACCGATCTTGCAGGGCTGACCGCTGATATGGCATCGTTTTATAATCTGCCATTCGATGAAGCATTTCAAAAAATCGCCTCCGGGCTTGCCGGGGAAACGGAACCGCTTCGCCGCCTTGGTATCAATATGAGCGTTGCGAATCTGGAAGCCTACGCGCTGGCTCAGGGAATCGAAACCGCATGGGATGAAATGAGCGCGGGCGAACAGTTGATTTTGCGGCAAAAATACCTTTTCCAGGCGACCGCAGACGCGCAGGGGGACTTCCTGCGAACCAATGACAGCTATGCGAATACTATCAAGCGCATTGAAACATCTCTTGATATGTTGAAAGCCAACCTTGGAGAACAATTGCTTTCTATTGTAAATCCGATAACATCTTTCATGGCTGACTTTTTGGAAATGATAACCTTGCCGAAGGAAAAGAACGTTTTCGATGAAGCAGCGGATTCCATGGCAGAGGCGGAAGCGAACGCTACCCAGGCAACCGGGATCTTGGATTACCTGGATGAACTGTATAAAAAATACGGCGAAGCAGCGACACAGACAGGGGAATGGGCGGCGGCAATGGAACGGCTGAAACAGGTATTTCCTGAAATATCCGGATACATCGACGAACAGACCGGAAAACTCAAAGCCACAAACGATGAATTGAAAGATGTTATCGAGAACACCAAACAGGCATCTATAGAAGAATCGAAACGAAACGCCATCCAGAAATTGCAAAATGATTACTATGCCGCAAGCGCAAATTATGGCACGGCTCAGGCGAACGCTGATTTTGCAGCATCACAGATGGATGTTATCGCAGAGGCTTTAATTGAAAAGATAGCGGAGAACTACGGCAAAATATACGGGAACATGCCAGGATTTGAGCAGCTTGGAACAAGGGATTATTGGCGGAATGAAATTGTATCAGGAGCGAGAAACATGGACGATCTGTTCATGGAAGCTCGAATTGCAATGGGAGAAAACGGGCAGGATACATCTTTTGTGGATCAGCTGCAAAGCGATTATGAAGCATACGCAAGCACGCTTTCATCCGCAAGCGCGGAAATGGAAACGCTCAAAGGCCAAATGGAAAGTTTGCAAGGCCAGATTGAAACGGCTGAATCGGTGCTTGCCAGCCTTGCTTCATCGGCTTCCGCAGCGGCGGAAAACCTTGACGCTGTTGCCAGTTCTGGCGGCGGCGGTGGCGGCGGCGGTTTTAATATTTCCCTTGGCGGAAAGGGCAATCCCAGCGTCATGATGACTTCTTTTGCTGCTGGCCTTGATAATGTGCCTTTCGACGGTTTCCTGGCTTCGCTGCATGAAGGCGAATCCATCCTGACCGCCGAAGAAGCGCGGGTATGGCGCAATATGAAATACGGCCCGAGCCTTGCGGGAAATCAATTTGATTATGGCGCGATGGGCAGCGCGATCGGCGCGAACATGCCGAATTTCAACGGAATGCAAGTCGTTTGGAACGGGCAGGTTTTGGGCCGTGTGATTGCACAACAGCAGGCCGACAGCCTGAGAACGATGGAAAGGAGCGGTTGGCGCGGATGATTTTCTTTGATTCGGTGGCGCTGGAAAGCGTTGCCCCGGTAAAGGTGGATGATATACACGTTTCACCCGTTTCCCTTTCCCCGGTAACGCGGCAGCGGGCGATCCGCTTCGGCGCGGACTATGTGCGCATGGGCGGCGGCGTGCGAACCGTGAGCATCACCTTTGCATTGCTGGAAATGAACCGGGACACCCGGAGAAAGCAATTGGACGCTATCACCAACTGGGCGCAGATCGGGGAGAAGAAATGGCTACAACTGCCGAACTACGACGGGCGGCATCTGGAAGCTGTTTGTACTGCACTGCCTGAACCGTCCCTGCGGATGTGGTGGGAAAGTAAATTACGATTGGTTTTCACCTGCTTCGATGATCCGTTCTGGATTGCGAACGACGAAAAGAGCGCGGCTTGTGGCAGCGCTTTTTTTGTTGGCGGGAACGCACACGACGGGCCGCTGATGCGGATAGAAAGAACCCTGAGCGCGACGGCATCTGGGCACAGTTATAGCGACGGAACCGACACGATGACCTTTTCCAGCATCCCGGCGGGAAATATGGTCATCGACTTGAACCGCCAGACGGCAGCGGTGAACGGCGTTTCGTTCATGCAGAATTATACATTCGGTTCTCATTTCCTTACGCCCAAGAACGGCACGCAGACCATCACCGGAACCGGAACCGTGAAATATCGGGAGAGGTGGGAATAATGGATTTTCTTTTCTTCAATGCGGCGAACCAGCCGCTTTTCACCCGCAACGACGCGGAACAGGCCGAATGGACGGTAGAGCAGTTTTCCTTCTTCGGCCTGTTTCCGTATGACGCGGAAAAAGTGATTCAGCGCGGGCAGCGGGTAGCGTTTCAGGACGCTGACGGCGTTTGGCAAGCGTTTGAAATCCGCAAGGCCAAAAGCTATGAGCCTGACCATTACCAGGAAATCACCGCAGAGCATATCGCCGTTTCCGAACTCACCGACGATCATGTACAGCCCAAGGAATGGACGAACCAGACCGCGCAGGCCGCGCTTTCCTCCATCCTGACAGGCACCTTGTGGAGCGTCGGGAACGTTACCGCCAGCGGCACCAGCAGCGGCAGCATCAGCTATGGAAGCGTCTGGCAGGGCGTGAACACCATCGTTAGCAACTGGAACGTGTATATCACGCCAAGGATCACCATCGGCCCCGGCGGTATAACCGGACGGTATCTGGACATTGCCCCGGCGCAGGGGAATTGGCGCGGGCTTCGGCTGAGCATCACCAGCAATTTGGAGCAGGCGGGCGTAACCTATGACGATACCAACCTGCTGACCGCCATGTATGGCTATGGCAAGAACATCACCCCGGAACAGGACATCAGCGCGAACCCGCCGACACCCGAGCCGCAGGATTTGCCCGCCGAACCTTTGACCTTTACTGACGTTTCCTGGGCCGAAACGGTTGATCACCCGGCGAAGCCCAGCGGGCAGGCGTATTTGGAAAACCCCACCGCCAAAGCGCTGTATGGCCGCAACGGCAGAAACCGCTTCGGATTTTATCAAAACGGCGATGTGACCGACCCGAATGTGCTGCTGGATTTGACCTGGAAAGCACTGAAAAAGGATTCTGAGCCGCTCATTTCCATTGAAGGCACCTTGCACGATTTGAAGCGCCTGGGCTATGCCGATCAGACGATCCGGCTGCATGACACCGCTTTGGTGGAAATCCTCCCGGCGGGCGTGGAAGTGCAGCGCGAAATTATCCAATTGACGGTGGATTTGCTGAACCCGCTGAACACCACCGTCACCATCGGCGCATACATCCCGAACATCATCTATATCAACAAGGAAACCGCCGAGAAAGCCAGCGGCGGCGGTGGAGGCGGTGGCGGCGGCGGGCGCGGGCAGACGGACGCGGAAAAGGAGTTTTCCGAGTTCCAGACGCAGATCAGCGCCAACCAGTACCAGATTTTGCTTCGCGCATGGCAACAGAACATCAACAGCGAAATCCTGAAACAAGCCGGAATCCAGCTTGACGCGGACGGCGTGTTGATTTACGCGGAAGGCCCGAACCAAATCGGCGGGAAAATCAAAGTACAAAAGGAACGGATTGACCTTGTGGTTGAGGGAGAAGGCTCAGATGCGGAGATCAAAGCGGCAAGCATTGCGTTAGCCATCAACGAAGGCGGAAGCGAAGCCGCAATCACAGCAGAGCAGATTTATTTGAACGGAACAACTATTGTAAAAAACGGAAGCGATTTATCGGCGGCTGGTGGCTGGTTTAATAATCTGTATTCTGGGAGCGGTGGCGGGCAGTTTGTTGTCGAAGGTAACGACATTCGGGCATATTCGAAAATAAATGCCGAAGGTGGGGTAGATGCATTAGATGGTGCGACCGTACAAGCGACACATTTAAGCGGATCAACGTTACAGGTTGGCGGATCACAAGCGACCTGGCAAACCGTGACCGTTGTCACGGGCATATCTCGTACTGCATCCCATACGTTCACGGCAAAAAACGGAACAGATTATACAGGCGCGCTGGTGACTGGCGTAACCACAGCGACCATCAATTATCTTGGATAAAGGAGGAGCCTATGACGATCAACGACGGAAAAGGCCTTTGGGACAAGTACGGTATGATAGCCGAGATCAATAAAAAGCTGGAAGTGCTGGCGGATGCGAAAGGAACCTTGCGCTGTGGCCTGATTTGGGATATATCGAACATGGTCAAGGCCCTGGGCGATAACCTGAAAAAAGACGATGAAGCGCATCATGCGAAGGTGGAGGAGCTGAAACGCATCATCAGCCAGCGCGAAGAACCGGAGGTGATAGAAAATGGCGCAGTTTAAGCAGTGGTTTTATCAAGACCTTACTGAAAATATCGTTATCCGGCATTGCGAATCCGTGATGTTCACTGGCGATGATAAAGGCGCTTTGGTGGGGGTACAGCTATTTGACGACGGCGCGGCCTATTCCGGCGGCGGCACGGTATCCGGCGCTGTGAAGCGTTTAGACGGCGGGCTGGTAGCCCTGACGGGTACGCTGTCCGGCAATGCGGCCTACGTGGTGATTCCTGCCGCCGCGCTGGTTTGTCCCGGCCCGATCGGTGTGCATATCGTGCTCACCCAAGGCGGCAGCGTCACAACCGTATTGAAAGTCATCTATTCTGTTGACGATAACAGCGGCGCGACGGTGGACCCTGGCACCATCATTCCAAGCATTAATGATTTGATTACCGCCATCAATACCGCCGTGGACGCTATCCCGCCCGACTATTCCGCTTTGGTGGACGCTTTGGATTCCGTTGAAACGGAGATTTACAACGGAGATGATATAGCGCCGATGGCGAATCCGCCGCAGGGATGGAAATTGGTTGCGGAAACCGGGCTGTGTGTAGCGGACAGCAATTACCAGCTAAAAAAATACGAGGTATCACCGGGCCGGAAATATTACGTTAAAACCGATGGGCTGTTTCAATTTCAAAGTTTAAGCAGCGTTCCTTCCTCTGGAACATCAAACAGAATAGGGAGCACAATCACAGGCGGCGGTTTTGTCGTTACCGCGCCGGAAGGGGCTTACTATCTTATTATTTCAACGCTGGTTGATTACGGCGTTAGTATTGTAAAGCAGGTTCATTCCCGGATTGACGATCTCGAAAAAATGCCGATACTCATGCAGGGCATCGGTATTTCAGGAAACGTTATTGATCTTTTGAGTATCGAAACGCGGGATAGCTTTATTTCGAGTAGCGGCGCTGTTACGCAATCGACCAACTACGCCTATACCGCCGGAATCGCTGTGAAGGAAGGGCAGACAATCGCCCTTTATGCCTGCGGCTATCTCGATCGCGTCGCAATGATTTCCAAATATGATGGTTCAGCCTATACGCCTGTTGTTGTGTCAACGGACAGCAGCGTAAAGCTGTACACATACACCGCAGACGAGGACTGCACTTTGGTTCTATCATATGGTTATCACTATAGCCATATAGCCATGCTATCCAGTGAGAATATTGCCGCAATAGGGCGCTATTTATACTCCGATGTACCGTTTACCAATGTTGTGTGGGGGAAATATATCTCCGCAAGCGGCGTGGTCAGCGGCGGCGCGAATGACTACCGTTATACTCAGCCGTTCCTGCTTCCTGCCGGAATGGAAATCGAATTTAAGGGGGCCGGGTATCAACAGAACGTTGCAATGATTGCCAAATACAACGGCGAAGGTGTGAACTACACCCCGCTGGTGATATCCACGGATTCAACCTTGAGAACATATAAATATCACGCCGACAAAGATATTTATATTGCGCTTTCCTACAACAACACGCAGGAGCACAAAGCATCGTATCATCTTGCACCTTATCCCAATGTTAGCATCGATTATTCTGTGCTGTTTCCCAGGGTATCGGTCATCGGCGACAGTTTGTCCAGCGGGTGCCTGTATATTAACGGTTCTTACACGGATTTCTACGGCGATTCGTGGCTGTCCTACATTGCACGGAGGTGCGGCCTTAAACGGAATCATTACTCAAAAGGCGGGCTAACATGCAAAACGTGGATTGAGCAATATCTCGCCAAATTACAAAGTGACGAACCATCAAACGCCTATTTCATCGCACTTGGCACGAATGACAGTTGGTCCATTCCCTACGAAATGGGCACGGCATCGGACGCGGCGGGCGCGAACACGTTTGCCGGGTACTACAAGCAAATCATTGAGGCTGTGCGGGCAAAAGCGCAGAACGCGGTTATTTTCTGTCTGAGCCTGTACAAAGCAAACCAGACCTACAACCCGCTGATCCAAGCCATATCCAGGCAGTATGCGCAAACATTTTATATTGATGTTCCTAGCAACAGCGATATAAACACGGACACGGGCGGCGTTTGGTCTGCCGGATCGCATTTTACAACGGTTGGCTATCGGTATATTGCGAATGTGATATACGATCAAATGAATACCATCGTAAGCGCCAATTTGGCCACGTTCAAGTTCTTCGGGCAGTACAATTCCGTCGGGAGCCAATTTGAATTTTGATGCTGATTGTCTGCGCAAAACCACCACAAAAGGGGTGAAAATATGTATACCGCATCTTACGCCGCCGATGAATTGAAACGTTGGAAAGCAGAGGGCATCGTTTGCGCGGACTTGATCCGCAGGCTGGCGAAGCTGTGCATGGGCTGGCCTTACGTTTTCGGCGCGGCGGGCGAAATGTGCACCGTTTCCAACCGCAAAAAATACGCGGGCTATAATCCCGGTTACGCCGATAACATCCGAAAAGCCTGTCCTGTGCTTTCCGGTAAACAAAGCGCTTGCGACGGCTGCCAATGGGTGGACACCCGGATATTCGATTGCCGGGGATTCATCCGCTGGCTATTGGAACAGGTGGAAATCCCATTGTATGGCGGCGGTGCTACTACCCAATGGGAAACCGCGTCCAACTGGGCCGCGAAGGGCGGTATTGAAAGCATTCCCCAGGGCCTTGTCTGCTGCGTTTTTAAACGCAAAGAGGGAAAAATGAGCCACGCGGGGATGTACATGGGCGGCGGTGAAATCATCCATTGCAGCACCACCGTCAAAACGGATACTTTGCCCGGACGACCTGCCTGGACACATTGGGCCGTCCCCGCCGGATTGTACACCACTGAGGAACTCCGTGCCGCTGGTCTGGACGTTTCCGACGCGCAAAACACGCCCACCCTCCGCAAGGGCACCGAGGGCGAACTGGTGAAGAAATTGCAGGAGCGTTTGAACGAGTTGACGGGCGTGGTGCTGAACGTGGACGGGAAATTCGGTGCAAAAACCGAATCAGACGTGATCCACTTCCAGGATCTGAACGACCTGCACGCCGACGGTATTGTCGGCCCCAAAACGTGGGCGGCGCTTTTTCCCGCCGAACAAAATATAGCACCTGCTATACCTGCGTCGGAGCCTGTACCCGATGACCAGTCTCACACCATCTGCATACCTTACGCCGATTTTCAGTCGATCCGGGCGGCGGTTGTTTCGGCATATAGCATTCTCAAAAAATATGAGGGGGTGTAACCGATGAACGAAGAACAGTATGCCGAGATGGCGGCCCAGCTTGCCAGCAACGAAACCGAGCACAAAAGTTTTCGCCGCCGCCTGGATGAGCATGACGCGCTTCTCCGGGAGCAGAATAAAATCGTGGTAGCAATCGAAAAGCAGTCTGCCGCCATCGAAACCATGAATACCAGCATGGGCCGGGTGGAAACGAAGGTGGACAACCTGTCCTGCCGCGTGGATGCGGTGGAGAAGAAGCCCGCTGAAAAGTGGGAGAAGGTCACCTGGGAAATACTCAAATATGTGTTGCTTGCCGTTGCCGGGTTTATCATCGGCATGTTTTTAAAAACACCATAAGGAGGATAAAAAATGGATAGCTTTGTCACCTGGGAATCCCTGCTCACCTTCGGCGGCTGTGTGGCCGGAACGATCCTTATCACCGAGTTTGTCAAAAAGCTGTTTGGCGAAAAAGTCCCCGCGCAGCTTGTGTCTTTTTTGATTGCCGCCGTGATCCTGTTCGTCGGCCATCTGGCAACCGGGACTTTCGTCTGGAAAGAAGCCTTGCTGTATCTGATCAACGCCGCAGCGGTGAGCCTGTCCGCTAATGGCGGGTTCGATGCTATCAAAAAGGCGCTTGGCGGCGACAAAGAGCAACCGCCCAATATTGATTTTTAATCAATAATCCATGCCCCGCTTCGGCGGGGTTCTTTTTTATTGCATACCGTTTTGCATACCACAAATGACACAAAAAGCACGATTCTGCACGATTGGCAAAGCGGAAAAGGCAAGCAAAAAGCCCTGAAACAGTTATGTTTCAAGGCTTTTCGTGGTACGCCCGGTGCGATTCGAACGCATGGCCTTCAGAGTCGGAGTTTTCCGGCCTTATGTACTGAAAGCGTTATTTTTCAACGGGTACAATGTAGAACGTGGAATTTTGCATACCATTTTGCATACCATTCAGCATGTTTTCCACCTGATTGATGCTGTCACGGGTGCGCTTTTCTCCTACATGATCATAAATTTTTAGAATCATTTTTTCATCGGCGTGGCCCATCCAGATCATGGCCTGTTTCATATCAACGCCAGCGTCGCGGAGAAACCGGGCGCAATAGGTATGGCGTAAATCGTGGGGGCGTATGCTGATTTCATGCCCGGCAGCGCGGGACAGGTGGAGCAAATAACTATCCCACGCACGCCTGAAAGCGGTATCTGTCATGATCTCCCCCGTGGCGGTGGCTGCGGCGCGTTCTGGCGCGTTTTTTAAGAATGGGTATAGAATGGATAGGATAGGAACAGAGCGCATTCCTGCGGCTGTTTTGGGCCTTACAATCAAAGGGCGGTTTCCGCTGAACCGAACGGATTTTTCGACATGGATTAACCCGGCGATTAAATCTATATCTTCCCGCGTCAGTGCCAGCACTTCACCCCGGCGCAAGCCAGCGCACATCATGATCATGGCGGCAAGCTGCATCCGGTGTGGCGTGGTTCTGATAAGCTGCATTTCTTCATCCGTCAAGGCGCGGTGTGTTCCTGCCGGGGCTTTGGGTGGCTGGGCGTGTTTGGCCTTGAATGGGTTTTTCCGGCACAGATCGTTTTCAATGGCGGTTTCAAACAGCGCCACATAAAGCATTTTTGCGCGGTGTACGGTGGATGCTGAATAGCCTTGGAAATGGTGCCAAACGGCAGCGGCATCGTCCACGGTAACATCTGACAGGCGCTTATCCCCCATGATCGGCAGCAGCGCTTCAAGCTGTTTGGCGTAATCATTATAGCATTTATCCGAAACGCCCGCCTTGTGCAACGGCAGCCATTTCAGGATGTATTCGCCCACGGTTGGCCCGCGAAGCTGGGCGGCTTCCCCGGCTGCTTCCCGGCGCTTGTATTCGTCACGGGCGGCCAGGGCTTCATCCGATGTGTTCCCCATGAATTGGATACCCTTGTACTTGCAGCAGAACCGCCCATCCTTCCGGGGCTTCAAAACTTGTTTCTTCGGGCGCGGCACGGAATCACCACCTTGTCAATGCTATGATATTGCAATGAAATTGCAATCAAATTGCAACTGATTGCAACTTACTTAAAGCCCAAATCAGGCTTTCCGGTGTACGGTGTGAACACCATCGGCGCATGTTCTATAATCAGATACCCACCTTCTTTCAGTTCAAGATCAACATTTTCCACATCAACGGCGGCCTGAGCGCCGGGCGCTTTGACTTGCCCGAACCAATAAAAAGAAGATTTTCGCCTATCGGCGTTCTTTCCGGTAGCGTCCAGCGCGTCGCAGTAAGTCAGGCTCCCCCACCCGTATTCACTGTTTTTTGATGCTGTAATGTTCCAATGCCCTGCCGGAATATCTTTTCCGATTTCCCAAACGCCCACCGGAACGGTGACTTTCTGCCATTCATCCCGCTTCATCATTTCTTTTTGGCAGCGATCCAGGAGCGCAGCCAATTCAGCGAATGAAAGGCCGGACAGATCAACGCTTTCAGCAACGGCGCACGGCACCAGCAGACAAATCACCAGGGCAACGGCAAGCAGCTTTTTCATGGTTCAACCTCCCTATTTCAACTTTTTTTCAAGTTTTCGGATTCTTTCTTCCATTCCGCCTTTTGTCCCATCATCATTCAGGTCAAGAGAAATAGCTTTATCACAAATGTCAATTGCTTGTTTATACATTCCCATTTTTTCATAGATTATAGCCGCCTGTTTAAAAGAAGGGTATCTTGGTATATTGTGATAATAAGAATATTTTTCTTCATAGTTTATTGTTGGATCATATTCACCCAAAATTTTATCTTCTTCTATTTGGTATTTTATCCGTTCATCCGCATACAAATGATATTCAAGAATAAATTGTTCCGCAAGGTCAATATCTTTCAAGCATAGAGATAATATAACTTCTTTATCTTTTTCCTCATTTATTCTTTCCAATAATTCGTAGTGTTTCCGAATCGTTTCATACCGCAGCAGGTTTGGAACACTTGGCATATTTTCACCGCCTTATATCATCCGCACATACCCAACGGCTACACCCAGAATTCTGACTTTTGCGGCTTCCGTGCCTTGAAGGGTTCTTGGGCCGTATTTTTTTTGATTGTCTGGAATCAGGATAAGGCCGCCGGGAATATGATGGACACGCTTCAAAGTGGCTTCTGTGTCGGTTTCGGCTTCCATCATTACGGCCGCTATTTTGCCGTCTGAAACGTCCCCTTCCTGCCGGATCAGCACCAAATCACCATCAAGGAATGTTGGCTCCATACTGTCTCCTTTGCATCTAAGCGCAAAGTCTGCCCGCACGCCATCAGGAAGATCGGCATAGCCATCTATATTCTGTTCGGCTATGATCGGTGTACCGCAGGCAATATCACCAAGAATGGGGACAGCTTTTTTGTGAATTGGAAAAACATTTAGAGAATTTATATCATCTATTTCAACAGAATTAAAACCGATAATTTCCCACACGTCAACGTCCAGTGCATCAGCTATTTTCCGAAGTTTTGAGATTGGGAATTCAGCTAAACTTTTTTCAATTTTACTGATTGATGATTTCGTTTTATATCCAAGTTTATTAGATAACTCTTCCTGAGTCATACCTTTTTCTTCCCGTATTTTCTTTATTGTTTCACCTATTGTCATTTCAGATTTCCCCCTTTCATTTGTATTATATATCAAAGTTGAAAAAAAATCTACAAAAAGTTGAAAAAAATTCTTGACAAACGAGCGAAGACTATTTATAATGGCTGTGTAGAATTTAATTCAACTTCGATTTATGAAGGAGGTGATACAATGACCAACACAAAGCTGCTGATTCAGTTCATCAACAACAGCGGACTGAAAAAAGGGAAAATCGCCGAAACGCTTGGTATTTCCTTGTTTACGTTAAAGCGGAAGATCGAAAACGAAACGGAATTCAAGCAGAGCGAAATTCAAAAGCTGTGTGAATTGCTGAATATCAATACGGCAGCAGAAAAGGAATCGGTTTTTTTTACCTAAATGGTAGAATTTAATTCTACTTCAACGACGAAGGAAAGGTGTGAAACATGGACAAGCTGCTGACCCCGGATGAAGTGGCGGGGATTCTGAGCGTGAGCCGCCGGACAGCTTACCGCATCATGCACCAGATGCCGCATTTGGAAACCCCGTTCAGGGTAGCGGAAACTGAGCTGCGGGTGTGGCTGGGGCGGAAGACCGTTGACCCAGCCATGATGGAGACCAAGGGCAAAGCAAAGACGCGCCATCGGGCCGCAAAAATCCCGCTGTTGAATGATTACCACATACCGAGGAGGAGGACGTAAAATGGGCGATCCGAGAATCGAACCGCGTTTCACAACGGGCGAGATTGCGAAAGTACTTGGTATTACATCGGCTGCGGTATCCAGCAGAAGGAAAAAACGCGGAATACCCGTAAACCCGAATGGATATACGCTAACAGAAATCAAAAAAATAGCAAAAAGGAAATCTTATTACAGATTCATTGACCCGAAAAGAGTAGAAGCATTGAAAACAATGCTGAAGAATGATGGCGCATTGTGAGAAGGAGGGCGTAACAATGGAATTGCTGATTGCGTTTGTGGCCGGAATCATCGTGGTGCTGATGGTGGCAGAAGATCCCCGGCTGGAAGATTTGACGGACAAAGAGCTTGTAAACCGCATGGCAGACGAAAGCCGCAAGGGCTGGAACCAGCGCCGACGGAGGGCCTACACGAAAGCCGGGTGGAAAGCATGAGCCGGGAGGAATGCGAACAGGCCATCCTGGCCAAAGCGGCGGAAATCGCCGGGATCGTGAAGCAGTATGAGCCGGACAACCGATATTTCAACCTGTGTATCATCGATCTGAAAAAATGCAGCTTCAACAACCGGCATTGGGAGAGCAACAAGCCCATCAAAACGCCGTATCTGTGCCTGGACGGAGGAACGGACGATGATTGATCGGCTGCTGGAGGCTGTGCGGGTGAGCATCGGCCAGACCCCGACGCTGCTGATCGGCTTCATCGGCGGGGTGATGTGGGCACGGGCGATGCACCGGAAACTGACACAAAAATAAGACCCGGCGTTTTGCAGAACGCCAGGCCCGGGAGCTAAGGAAGAATTCCAAATCAATTATAACTGAATATGGAGGGAATGTCAAATGGCATGGATCAAGGCGTACAAGGGATTCGACAAGGATATGAAATGCCGTGGAATGCAATTCAAGGAAGGCCAGGAATACGAGGAGCAGGAAGCCAAGCTGTGTGAGAAGGGTTTCCACGCCTGCGAAAACCCGCTGGATGCCCTGCGCTATTACGAACCGGGCGCAGGCTCCATCTATCGTGAAGTAGAGCTGGACGCCACAGACGAAAAAGCAGAGGATTCCAAGCGATGCGGGAAGAGAATCAAGATTGGCGCGCGGCTGGATGTGGCCGGGATTTGCAAGGCACATTTTGAGTATGTGAAAAGCCAGTGTGATCCCGTAGCAGGCCGCGTGGGTGGAGACAAGGAAGCCGTTAGCGTTGGAGATAAGGCCAGTGCCGCAGCCGGGAATTATGGCATCGCCGCAGCCGGTGAGAGTGGCAGCGCCGCAGCCGGGAATTATGGCAGTGCCGCAGCCGGGAATTATGGCAGCGCCGCAGCCGGGGAGGGTGGCAGCGCCGCGGCC
>Ga0247608_10001538_pt1 | contig 31558 bp, 27 predicted proteins | sample 176DNAGHGlowgp2_FD_193490 | JGI IMG/M metagenome (GOLD analysis project Ga0247608, IMG submission 193490) | Sheep rumen microbial communities from Palmerston North, Manawatu-Wanganui, New Zealand - 1766 DNA GHGlow gp2 | ecosystem: Host-associated > Mammals > Digestive system > Stomach > Rumen ...
CGTCTCTGCGTGCGCAAAACAATAAGTTGGCAGAAAACATCTCTGCGCACTCTGCGTCTCTGCGTGGTATTCAAAGGATTGGTGGTACGATTGCGGATAATCATAAAAAAATCATACAAGCCAGTGTCGCATGGGCTTTCACCGTGAAGAGACGTGTGAAAAATGAATCACGTACTGAAATATATAGCACTTAAGATAAAAAGTCTTTGCATATAGATTTTTATACAAATCACGGCCGTGTTTATTTTGCGGAATGACAACGATTTATTAACTTTGCACAGACAACTCAATAACACCACAGCATGAAGCATTTTTTTCTCGGTCTGCTGCTCGCCATGACGGCAGCGACGACACAGGCACAGCCCACATCCACAGAGCCTGACGTCGAGTGGAACACCCCTGGCGCCGGCAATCCCATCCTCCCAGGCTACTTTGCCGACCCCACCATCCGCAAGTTCGGCGACACCTATTATATATATGCCACGACCGACGGCACGGGCAACGGCTACGGGCCACCACAGGTGTGGGTGTCGAAGGACTTCCGCAACTGGCGCAACGTGTTGCTCAACTGGCCGACCACCGAGGTTGTGTGGGCACCCGATGTAGTGCAGCAGCCCGACGGCTCGTTTCGCTACTACTATTGCACACCCTGCCAAGTCTATGTGGGTGAAAGCCAAAGCCCCGTCGGACCGTGGGTGAACCGCCTCGGTTCGCCCGAAGCCGTGCTGGTGCCCGACCGCTTTGTCCACAACGCCATCACGCTCGACCCAGCCCTCTTCCGCGACGACGACGGCGCTGAATACCTCTACTTCGGCACCTGGGGCATCTACAAGGGCTTCGGCTGCGGCGTGGCCCGACTGGCTGACGACGGCAAGTCGTTCACCGACAAGAAACTGATCCTCAACACCGAGATCACCGACTTCTTTGAGGCTCCCTACGTCTTCAAGCGCAACGGAGTGTATTATTTCACCTATTCGAGCGGCTCGTGCCACGACGACACCTACCGCGTGCAGTATGCCACCTCGACCGAGGGTCCGATGGGACCCTACACCTACCGTGGCTGCATCCTCAAGACCAATGCCGACGGCACCATCCACGGCCCAGGCCACCACAGCGTGCTCGAGGTCGATGGTCAGTACTACATCGTCTATCATCGTCACAACAATCCTCACGCCATCCACGGCTTCCACCGCCAGATCTGCATCGACCGCATGGAGTTCGACAGCGAGGAAAACATCAAACCCATCGTGCCGACACACCAATCAATCGTGGATGGATTAAGTACGAAGTACAAAGTACAAAGTACGCCTAAGAACCTGGCGTTCGGGGCAAAGGTGACTGCTTCTTCGACCTATTCCGACTGGTTCAAGGAGGAATATGCCGTCGATGACAACAACGGGACGCTCTGGCGGGCAGCCTCGTGCCGCAAGACAGGCACCGACGACCCGCACGAATGGTTGCAGATCGACCTTGGAAAAGCGATGAAGTTCAATCAGGTGTGGACCCAGTTTGAGTATGTCACCTTCTTCTACCAATACTACATCGAGACAAGCCTCGACGGGCAGACCTGGACGATGTTCGCCGACCGTCGGCAGAACACGCAGCAGGGCTCGCCGATGATCGACAAGCACGACGCCAAAGCCCGCTACGTGCGCATCACCATCACCGACACACAGAAGGCAGGCCACTTCCCCGCCATCTGGAATGTGAAGGTGTTCAACGCCACGAAGCGCAACGACCCCGAGGCGCTGCTGCCCAATCCGCAGATCGACGAGGCTGCACTCGTGCGTGGCTATCCGTGGATTCATAAGAAGGACGTCGAACAGCAGGCACATACCAACCTTTATGCCAACGGCTGGATGACGGGCATCGACGCCGACCGCTACAAGGTGGGCGAACGTGTGCAGGGCGTGCTCGTCGTGCCCAAAGAGGGCTTGATGGCTTTCCGCTTCACAGGCAAGGAACGCATGGAGTTCGACGCTCCGCAGATTGTCTATAACTCGCCCTACACCATCGCTGCGTGGGTGCTGAACCCGAAAGTTGACGGACAGGAAACCATCGCGCAACTCAACTCGAGCGGTGCCGACCTCGCCACGGTCGAACTGCGCAGCGGACTTTCGCCCTCGGAGGGCATCGTCGGCCACAACGCTTCGATGGAGAATGCCGGTGCCCCCAGCGCCGTGAAGGCCGGAAAGTGGCAGCACTGGTTCGTCACTTTCGACGGATTCATGGAGCGCATCTATTGCGACGGCAAGAAGGTGAGCGAGAAGAACATCTTCCTCATGCTGCGCCCCGAAGGCAAGATGGTCGTCGGTCAGTCGGCACGCGGCTCCAACCCCTTCACCGGCTATCTCCACTCGCTCCACATCTACGATTTCGCCCTCAACGAGGCGCAGATGCTCACCTACGAAGGTGAACTCCGACGCACGCCAACCCTCCTTCAGAAAGACGCAGGCATCGGCGGAGGCCGGCCCGATGCGCAGTTCGACATCCAGTGCAAGCCGATTACGCCCTCGCTCGTCGAAGTCAGCGTGACGGAGCAGGAGGAATGCACCAATGGCCTGATTGACTACCAGTTCGGCTGTGGCACAGATTCCACCTGCCTCGAAGGTGCCCCCATCGTCAACACCGCGAACCCCGGCATCGGCGTGGCCCGAGCCACGCTGGGCATCGCCGGCGACAAGGTGTTCGTCAAGATGCGCGACATCTTCGGACGGGAACTACCCGCGAGAAGTGAAAAGATAAAAGTGAAAAGTGAAAAATTCCGCGACCTTTTCCAGCAGCACGACTTTGAACTCAAATCGAGCGGCAGCAACCTGCAATTCGAAGTCGATGAGAGGGTTCCGGTGAAGACGGTCGAGGTGACAGGCGACTTCGTCCTGGAGTGCCGCGTGACGGACATGACGGGACTGCGCACGCACAACGTGCCTGGCTACAACGAGGGCGGCATCCTCATCCAAGTGCCCTCGGCCGACGGCCAGACCCAGCAGGTCGTCCAGCTCGGCGCCTTCCCGCTCTACAACTGCGGCAACATGGTCACCGTCGTGAGTCGCCGCGGACGTCCGCAGTATCAGAACCAGAAGGGCTACCGCTTCGACCCGTGGATGCAGATTCAGCGCCGCGGCAACCAGCTGACCTTCCGCACCAGCCCCGACGGCCGCACATGGACGGAGCAGCAGGTGCCCGACACCGACTTCTCGCGTCTGCTCGGCTCGGGGTCCGTGCGTGCCGGCATCTACCAGACGACGTACAGCGATGCCGAGGGCAGCGTCAGCTTCAGCGACGTTCACCTGTGGCAGCAGAAATAGGAAAAGCCGCATCCATCCCTCCGGACCCACCCACTGCCCCTCACTTGTAGGGAGGGGAGCAGATACCAAAAGCCCCTGCAAGCGTCGTGCTTGCAGGGGCTTTTGCTTTTCAGAGGGCAGAAAAAGGGTCCTGACGGCGCACTGTTTTCTCGGTCGCGATGCGGACGAAACAGAACGAGTGTGCGGAATAAACTCAAAATATCATTGATATTCGTACAAATTCCACTGATATTTGTACAAATTCCATTGATATTCTTGAAAATATCAATGATATTTTGAGTCTTTTCCGCACACTCGCCGACTGCCTTCCGCGCCGCCAGCGGGTTTTGGGGGCGCAGCGGCGCAGTTGCAATCGCAGGGTCAGAAGTTGAAAGCCTCGCTCACGCTGTTGTTCGACTCGACACAGCGGATGGCACGGGCGAACATCTCGGCCACCGAGAGTTGCTTCACCTTGGCGCACTTCAGCGAATAGGGGATGGAGTCGGTGAAGACGATTTCCTCGAGCGACGACTGCTGCACACGGTCGCTCGCCGGATCGCTCATCACGCAGTGGCTCGCCACGGCACGCACACTCTTGGCGCCTGCCTTCATCATCTCGTCGGCAGCCTTGACCATCGTGCCTGCCGTATCGACGATGTCATCGACGAGCACGACGTTCTTGCCGGCGACGTCGCCGATGATCTGTATGCTGCTGACCACGTTGGCGCGCTCACGCACCTTGTTGCACAGCACGAGGGGCACACCAAGACGCTTGGAGTAGAGGGCAGCACGCTTGGAACCGCCGACGTCGGGGGTGGCGATGACAAGGTCGGGGAGCTGCAGCTGGCGGATGTAGTCGATGAGCACGAGCGAACCGTAGAGGTGATCGACGGGCACATCGAAGAAACCCTGAATCTGGTCGGCGTGCAGGTCCATCGTGATCAGACGGTTGATGCCTGCCACGCCGAGCATGTCGGCCACGAGCTTGGCACCGATGCTTACGCGCGGCTTGTCCTTGCGGTCCTGACGCGCCCAGCCAAAATAAGGGCACACAGCAACGATGCTGCGTGCCGATGCACGTTTGGCTGCGTCGATCATGAGCAGCAGTTCCATGAGGTTGTCGCTGTTGGGGAAGGTTGACTGAACGAGGAAGACATCGTTGCCACGGATGGATTCCTCAAAACTGACAGCAAACTCGCCGTCGGCGAAGTGCGTGATGATCATGTTGCCCAACGGGCATCCGAGCTGCTGGCAAATGCGCTCGGCGAGATACCGCGACTTCGTGCCTGAAAACACCTTAAACGGTCTTGTGTCACTCATTGAGAAGAAAGAATTTCTGGATTCCGTTGCAAAGGTACAATTTATAATTAAGAATTAAAAATTAAAGATTAAAAATTAAGCCGTGCCATGCGAAATAAATGAAAGCCGACACTGGGGTGTCGGCTTTCGGGGGATGCTCATGACAATAATTTGCTGAATTCTGGCGGGATGGGCGAGTCGAACTGCAACTGCTCCTGAGTGATGGGATGGACGAAGGCGATGCGGCAGGCATGGAGGCAGACTCGGCCGACGGGGTCGGTCTGTGCGCCGTACTTGAGGTCGCCGACCACGGGATGGCCGATGTCCTGCATGTGCACACGGATCTGGTTCTTTCGGCCTGTCTCCAGCCGAAACTCAACCAGCGAACAGTCGTCGGCGCACTGAAGGGTGCGGAAGTGGGTGATGGCGAGTCGGCTGCCCTCGGTCTCGACGGGCGAGGAGTGGGTCATGAAGCGCTTGTCGTCGTAGAGCCACGAGCGGACGGTGCCGCTTTCGCGCTCCATGCGGCCCTCGACGACGGCCTGGTAGCGGCGGTCGAGGATGAGGTCCTGCCAATAGTTCATGAACGCTTCCTGCACATCGCGCCGCTTGGCGAAGAGCATCAGTCCCGAGGTGTAGCGGTCGAGACGGTGGACGGTGTGCGAGGTGACGGGACGCTTTCCGCGGCGCAGGTATTCGTCGAGGATGCGCTTGATCGAGTTTTCGCGGCCATCGAGCGGTGCATTGGTGAGGATGCCCGGGGCCTTATCGACGACCAGTAGGAAGGCATCTTCATAGACGATGCGGACAAACTTGCTGTGCAGGGCGTGCAGGTTGCCACGGCTGGCAATCTGGACGAGCTGTCCGGGGCGCAGGGGTTCGTTGTACTGGGTGGTGATGACCTTATCGACATAGACCATCTTCTGCGCGAGCAGCTGCTTGGCGCGGGTGCGGTTGCCGCTGGTCACGGCCGACATGAGGAAGTCGAGCAGTTCGCCGGCTTCCTTCACGGCATAGTCCTTGTAGTGATTGGCGAGCTTTCGGTTGTAGTATTCCTGCGACGCCTGGTTGTTGTGTCTCATTGAATCTGACGTTTTTCGAGCAACACGACATTTTCGACGTGCTGGGTGTGGGGGAACATATCGACGGGCTGGACACGGGCGACGCGGTAGTCGGCATCGAGGAGCTGGAGGTCGCGGGCCTGCGTGGCAGGGTTGCACGAGACATAGACGATGCGGCTCGGCGCAGCCTGCTTGATGGTTTCGATCACGTCGGCGTGCATTCCGGCACGCGGCGGGTCGGTGATGATGACGTCGGGACGGCCGTGGCGGTCGATAAACTCCTGCGTGAGGATGTCCTTCATGTCGCCGGCGTAGAACAGCGTGTTCTCGATATGATTGAGTTGAGAGTTCACCTTGGCGTCCTCGATGGCTTCGGGCACATACTCGATGCCGACAACCTGGCGTGCCTGCTGCGCCACGAAGTTGGCAATGGTGCCGGTGCCGGTGTAGAGGTCATAGACCAGTTCGTTGCCCGTGAGCCCTGCAAACTCGCGCGCCACGCGGTAGAGCTCGTAGGCCTGCTCGGTGTTGGTCTGGTAGAACGACTTGGGACCGACCTTGAAGCGCAAGAGCCCCCCTACGTCTCCCCCCGGAAGGGGGAGAGATTTTTCACCCCCATCCCCTCCGTCTCCCCCCAGGAGGGGGAGAGAGCCATCGCCAGCATTCATTTCTTCGAAAATATATTCCGTACCCTTAAACACCACCACTTCCTGGTCGCCGAACGTGTCATTGCACTTGTGGTTATCGACGTAAAGGAGCGAGGTGATTTCGGGGAACGTGTCGGCCAGGTGCTGCATGAGCGCCATCGCCTGCTGCCGTTCTTCCGGCGTTTCGATACGGAACTGGACGAGGAGCATCAGCTCGCCGGTGTTGGAATTGCGAACCATGAGCGAGCGCAGCAAACCCTGGTTGAGACGCAGGTCGTAGAACGAAAGTCCATGCTGCAGGGCATACTGGCGGATGTCGTTGCGAATGCGGTTCTGCACGTCGTCCATGAGGTGACACTCGGTGATGTCGAGAATCTTGTCGAAGGCCCCCGTGATGTGAAAACCCAGGGCATCACGCACGTCATACTGCTGATTGGCCTTCACCTCCTCGTCGGTGAGCCATCGGCGGTTGGAAAAGCCGAACTCCAGCTTGTTGCGGTACTCCCGTATGTGCTTGCTGCCCAGGATGGGCGAAATCTCGGGCAGCTCGACCTTGCCGATGCGCTGCAGGGCGTCCTGCACTTGCTGCTGCTTGGCACGAAGCTGCTCTTCGTATTTCAGACATTGCCACTTGCAACCGCCACACACGCCGAAGTGCGGGCAAAAGGGTTCGGCACGCAGCTCGCTCCGTTTGTGGATGCGCACGGCCGTAGCCTCCATGTAGCTGTTCTTCTTGCGCGTCACCTGCAGGTCGCATACGTCGTCTGGCACCACGAAGGGCACAAACACCACACGGTCGTCCACCCTTGCCAGCGCTTTACCCTCGGCTGCAACGGCAGTGATTTCTATGTTTTCTAACAGAGGAAGTGGTTTCTTCTTACGCATAATCCATTCGTTGAACGTGAAGCGTGAAGCGACTGACGTGAGGTGTGAAGGGAACGCTACGCTGTCGTGAAGAGATGGCAGTCGTCTTCGCCTCACACGTCACGCTCCACGCTTCACGTCAATCGCTTCACATCCAAATTATATCATCGGTTTCTTCTGGCTCTGCTCCTCATCGACGCTGACTTTGGCGGTGGCATACTGATAGGCCAAGGGAACATGTTGCAGCCATAATAATAAGGTATAGACGAAGGCGGAGAGAATGAACACCACAGCCACCCAGAATCCGAACGAGGCCGGCAGGTCAACGGCATCGCCTCCCATGATGCTCATCGTGGCATTGCGCTGCATCAGACCCACGACAATGGCGGGCGCAAAGAGCAACGTGCTCACAACCCACACGATGATGCCGACGAGCAAATTGAGGGAGAAAACCTTGCCCCAGCGTCGCCAGCCCCATTTGTAGGCCGTCCAGACATTGCTGAAAAAGCGTCCGTCGCCGAGCAGGGCACCAGGCGTGCAGAGCGTGACCGGCGTCAGCACGGCAATGGCCACCAGCGCGATGACCACAAGTCCGACGACCTTCGACGCCGTCGTCAGCAGCACGTCGTCTTCGGGCAAGTGCAGAATGTGCTGCATCGCCAGGCAGAACAGGGTTGTGGCCAGCGAAATCAGCAGACTGACAGCCAACGCCTTGAGTGCCATCGGCCAAAGCCGTTTCCCATACAGACGGCGGAAGGTCAGGCCCTTCATGTCGCATCCCTCGTCCTGCAACTGCAACAGACGATAAATCAGTGCGATATAGACCGACGTGAGGGCGACGGTCAGCCCCGTCAAACCACCCACCACAGCCATCAGCAACGTGCCGTCGGTCACGACGGTCACGTCGCAGGCCAGGTAGATCAATGCCGCCACGACGACGGCAAAGGGGATGCTCACAGGCAAGGTCAGGCGGACAAACTGCAGGAAGTGGTCGGTCAGAAAACTAACACCCTCCGACAGACATTTCTGTATGCTGCGATAGCGATACAAAACAGCTTTTTCTGTGCTACTCTCATCCATATTGTGCAAAAATTTTTGCAAAAGTACTGAAAAACCGCTATTTTTGCAACGATTTAAGGATATTTAAGTTTGAATTTACCATTTTCAAACTTTAAAATTCAAAATTCAAAAATTCATGAAACCACTTGACACCGTCCGCTGGGGATTTATCGGCTGTGGCGAGGTGACGGAGAAGAAGAGCGGACCGGCCTTCGCGCTGGTCGAAGGCTCGGAGGTCGTCGCCGTGATGAGCCGCAACCGCGAAAAGGCTGAGTCGTATGCCAAACGGCACGGCATCAGTCGTTGGTACACCGATGCCCAGTCGCTGGTGAGCGACCCACAGGTCAACGCCGTCTATATCGCCACCCCACCCTCGTCGCACGCCACATTCGCCCTCATGGCCATGCACGCCGGCAAGCCTGCCTATATCGAGAAACCGATGGCTGCCAACTATGAAGACTGCCTGCGCATCAACCGCATTGCCCAGAACACGGGCGTGCCGTGCTTCGTGGCCTACTATCGACGCCACCTGCCCTACTTCCAACGGGTGAAGGAAATCGTGGGGAGCGGTGTGCTGGGCAAGCTGCTCACCGTGCAGATACGATTCTCCGTGCCGCCCCGCGAACTCGACTACAACAGCAAGAACCTTCCGTGGCGCTTGCAGCCGGACATCGCAGGCGGCGGTGGCTACTTCTACGACCTTGCTCCCCACCAGATCGACCTGCTCCAGCACATCCTCGACGCCAACATCATCGAAGCCGAAGGGTTCTGCGCCAACATGGCCGGACTCTACCGCGTGGAGGACACCATCAATGCCTGCTTCCGTTTCGACAACGGACTCACGGGCTCGGCCTCGTGGTGTTTTGTGGCACACGACTCGGCCCGCACCGACCGCATCGCCATCGTCGGCCAGAACGGCACCGTCACCTTCTCCGTCTTCGACTACAAGCCCATCACGCTCGATACCGTGGTCGGTCATCAGGAATTCAGCATTCCCAATCCGCCCCATGTGCAGCAGCCCCTCATCGACCTCGTCGTCCGCCACCTGCAGGGCCGCGCCACCTGCGACTGCGATCACCTCTCTGCGACGACCGTCAACTGGGTGATGGACAAAATACTTGGAATGTTTAGATTGTAAATATTCTGCTATTATTATCAATCTTACCTATTGATAATCAGTAAGTTTTAAAGCATCTACTATTATTTGATTAGCACCTTGCGACTATTGATAATATATACTCCACGAGGCAGTTCTTTGAAGTCCCTCACATTCTTCTTCATCAATAGGCCATCAACTGTATATATATCTGAAAGCATAGGTTTTGACACAACATCCTCAATACACGTAGGAATGTCCGACAAACCTTGAATATGCCAAAAATCCTTCCACCCGTTAGCAACTTTATACTGCTCAAGAGCTGTGTTAGGCACAAATAATTTGCAAGTGCTGGTGTCAATATCATAGAATACGTCTTCGCAACAGATAGGTGGAATGGGCGAATAACAGATAATGGTATCCATGCTTGTGCAATTGGCAAATACTGAATCTTGAAGCACTTTGATGTTAGAACGAATGGTAGCAGTTTTTAGGGCATGACAATCAGCAAAAGCGCTTACACATAGTGTGTCTTTTCCAATGTTGTCGCTTAACGTATATCCAACATCAATGCTTTTTAAGTTGCTACATCCACGAAATGCGTTTGCACCAATTGTCATGTTACACAAAGGTAGCACAGCTGTTTCGATATATTCATTGTCGCGGAATGCATTGTCTTTAATATTTTCTATCTTTCCGGAATGGCCATAATCAGGAATTTCGAATTCTTGAGATAATACCATAGAAGTAAAAAGTTGATTATACGTATTGTCAACTACATCTAATTTATATTTATTATTATACCAACTCAATACAGTGGGCATATACTCACAATCACCATAATTAAAGGCATACAGATTCATCTTATCAGGTAATATTTTGCCTAGGACATCCGAGTATTGGTTATAAGCAGACATATCAAATCCCCCAACGTTTGAAGCAACATATGTCACACGTCCTTCAAGTTTCTCAAAGGCTGATTCTAGGCCATCTGGAACTTTGTATGTACAAAGAAAAATTTTGTATAATTTCTCACAATAACTAAAAGCTCCTTTTCCGATAGATATATTACCATAACCTTCCCCTCTTCCATAGTAGAATGAATGCAAATTCGTACAATAAAGGAAAGCACCTATTCCAATGGTTGTAACCGTGGAAGGCACGTGGATGGTGTGCAAGTCATAGCAGCAAGAGAACATATAGTCAGGAATGGATGTAATGTTCGAGGGTAATAATACTTGTTTCAGATGAGTACAGCCATAGAAGGTTTCCTTCCCTAAGCTAGTAATTGTTGAAGGAAATGTTATTGAATCCAATGCTATACAATCCTCAAAAACTCGAGGTCCAATGGTAACTATACCTTCGGAAAAGAAAACATGTTCCAATGCTTGGCAATGAAGGAATACTCCCTCACCAATAGTTTTGACTGACGATGGAATTGTTACAGAGCGGAGATTATAATTTATGTTATTTGTTTCAGTATTGTTGGAGTAGAAAGCATAATCTTCGATTTTTGTGACATGGTACACCTTGTCTTCATACGGATATGATGGCCCTTTGTAAGTTACTGTACTCGGAATGACGATGTCACCAGAATACTTTGCTATATCATAGTAGGTATAAGACCAACCACGACCATCGTCATGAGGTGTACTTTCGCTTCGGTAATAAGAAACCACAGCTACGCTATCACTCGTGTAACGATCCCCTAGGATTTGGTAGTAGACACCATCCACTTCAAACGAATAAAACTCGGCTGCTTGTACAGCATTAATGCTGCACGAAAGCAGCAGACAGAAAAAAACTTTTGAAATTTGTTTCATTGTAGATATTGTTTAGATACAAAAAAGCGCAGACCTTCACCATAATCTCTTCCTGGCCTTGCACAGCCTCAAATCTACAACGGAGAAGTCTGCGCCACAAAGCGCACACTCCATAGTAGATTTGTTGGCTCATTCTGTATCTGAGGTGCAAGTTCGGAAGAGAATATGAGCTTCTTATGTCATGTGCCTCTTTCGAGGTTCACGTTGCAAAATTACTCATTATTTACGACATAAAAAAATCTTTTATATAGAAAGTTTATGCTTTTAGATAACTATACTTGACACGCACGCGCACCATGAGGAGTTAGCCGTTCCAAATCCGCCACAACCGCCAACTGGGTGATGGACAGAACCTTCTGCGTAATCAAATTATAACAAATTCAAACCCAGTATTTTACCACAGTTTATTTACTTTATTAATTGAATAGAGTAAAGCCTACCAAAAACATCTTCGCAGTAAACCAAAAATTGCACCGCAGTGCATCTGAATTTGCACCGCAGTGTGACCATAGGCGCACCGCAGTGTAAAAAAGTTATACTGCGGTGCATTTTTTATCGTAGGACACCCCTGTCTTTTTTACGAAAAACTTGTCAAAATATTTTGCTGAAAAGTCTTTTTCATTTAACTTTGCGAGAGGAAAGCACCATCTGCGACGAAAAAGACCTGACCATGAACCACCGCAACTTCTTCTCGCGTGTCTGGGACCTCTACTACGACGGTTTCCGCAACATGACGCTGGGGCGTACGCTCTGGCTGGTGATACTGGTGAAGTTGTTTGTCATTTTCGTGGTGCTGAAACTATTTTTCTTCCCCGATTTTCTCAGCACACATGCCGAGGGAGACGAGGCTGAATTTGTGTCGCACGAACTACTAAACAGATAAAGGCATATGGAAAACGAACTATTTAGCATTGATGGCTCGATGGTCGACTGGTCGCGTGCGCAGTTTGCGCTGACTGCCATTTACCACTGGCTGTTCGTGCCTTTGACACTGGGCTTGGCGGTGGTCATGGGCATTATGGAAACGATTTACTACAGGACGAAAGACGACTTCTGGAAACGCACGGCGCAGTTCTGGCAGCGGCTGTTCGGAATTAACTTCGCGATGGGCATTGCCACGGGTATCATCCTGGAGTTCGAGTTCGGAACGAACTGGTCGAACTATTCGTTCCTCGTCGGCGACGTATTTGGCGCTCCGCTGGCCATCGAAGGCATCGTGGCGTTCTTCATGGAGAGCACCTTCGTGGCCGTGATGTTCTTCGGCTGGAAGAAGGTTTCACGCGGATTCCACCTGGCTTCGACGTGGCTCACAGGCCTCGGCGCGACCATCTCCGCCTGGTGGATTCTGGTGGCAAACTCGTGGATGCAGTATCCTGTCGGACAGGAGTTTAACCTCGACACCATGCGCAACGAGATGGTGTCGTTCGTCGATGTGGCACTCTCGCCCGTGGCCATCGACAAGTTCTGTCACACGGTCATCTCGGCATGGGTGCTTGGTGCGGTGTTTGTAGTCGGCGTTTCCAGTTGGTATCTGCTGAAACGGCGCCATGTGGAGTTTGCTCGCCAAAGCATGAAAATCGGCGCCATCGTCGGACTGGTTGCCTCTGTGCTGGCGGCTGTGACGGGTCACCATTCGGCTTACACCGTCGGACAGACACAGCCGATGAAACTGGCTGCGATGGAGGCGCTCTACAACGGTGGCGACGACCAGTCGCTGACGATTTTTGCGGCGGTCAATCCTTTTGCACAGCCTGACTGGAAGAATGAGTACGAGCCTCCGATGCGCATTGCGGTGCCCTATGCGCTCTCGTTCCTTGCGACCAACGACCTGCACGGCTACGTCCCTGGCATCAACGACATCATCAACGGCTACGACAAGAGCGATGGTGAGTACGAAGTGCCGCTCAGCGAGAAGATGGTACGGGGCTCCTACGCGCTCACAGCCATGAAAGCCTACCGTGAGGCCAAGCGTGACGGACGCAACAACGAACTGGAGGTGCTTGCCTCCGAGTTTCAGGAGAACATGCCGTGGATGGGCTACGGCTATGTGAAGGAGGCAGAGCAGATTGTACCCTACATCCCCATCTGCTTCTGGTCGTTCCGCATCATGGTAGGCGGAGGCTGCCTGTTCATCCTGCTGTTCTGCGCCATCCTCTACTTCCTGTACCGCAAGAAGAGTCCACGTTGGTTGTTCCATACCGCCCTGTGGTGCATACCCGTGGCATATATCGTCAGTGAATGCGGCTGGCTCGTGGCAGAGTTCGGGCGTCAGCCGTGGACCATCCAGGACATGCTGCCCACGTGGGTGGGTGTGAGTGCGCTGCAGTCGTCGAGCGTGATGATTACGTTCTTCCTCTTCCTCGTGCTCTTCACCACGATGTTGGCGGTGGAGATCAGCATCATGTGCAAGCAAATCAAGCGGGGACCAGAACTCTAAACCAGAAACTCTAAACACTAAACAATCATGATGACATACGAATTTCTTCAACATTACTGGTGCGCCGTCGTGGCACTGCTGGCGGCTCTGCTCGTATTTCTGATGTTTGTCCAGGGTGCGAACTCACAGATTTTTGAACTGGGAAAAACGGCTGACGAGCGCCGTCTGCTCATCAACTCGACGGGCCGCAAATGGGAGTTCACGTTCACGACGCTGGTCACCTTTGGCGGTGCGTTCTTTGCTTCCTATCCGCTGTTCTACAGTACCAGTTTCGGCGGAGCCTACTGGCTGTGGATGCTCATCCTGTTCTCCTTTGTGCTGCAAGCCGTCAGTTACGAGTTTCAGAACAAATTGGGCAACCTCTTAGGCACACGCACGTTCCAGACCTTCCTTGTCATCAACGGCATCGTGGGGCCTGTGCTGCTGGGCGGAGCCGTGGCTACGTTCTTCACAGGCAGCAACTTCATCGTCGAGCGTGACAACATCATGAACGAAGCAACGCCGATTGTCTCGCAATGGGCCAACGCCTCACACGGCCTCGACGCCCTGCTCGACCCGTGGAACGTCGTGTTCGGCGTGGCGGTGTTCTTCCTTGCCCGTCTGCTCGGCAACCTCTACACGCTAAACAACATCGAGGACGACACGCTCATGCGCCGCAACCGCCGTGCGTTGCTTTGGAACACGGGCCTGTTCCTCGTCCCGTTCCTTGCGTTCTACTTCTACATCATGACGAAGGACGGCTACGTGTATGACCCCGCGACGGGCGTCGTGTCAATGGAGCCCTACACATACTTCAACAACCTGTTCGGTTCGTGGCCGCTGCTGGCACTGTTCCTCGTCGGCGTCATCTTTGTGCTCCTTGGCGTGGGCGGCACTTTCCTCTGGAAGGCCAAGGACGGCAGCCCGTTCCGCGGCGGCATCTGGCCCGCAGGCATCGGCACGGTGATGGTCGTGGTGTCACTGCTGCTCACGACTGCCTATTTCAACACGTGCTACTATCCGTCGAATGCCGACCTGCAGTCGTCGCTGACGATGCAGAACTCATGCAGCAGCGAGTTCACCCTCCGCACGATGTTCTACGTCTCGCTGCTCGTACCGTTTGTCCTCGCCTACATCGTCTATGCTTGGCGCAAGATGGACCAAAAGCGGCTCACTCACGAGGAGGTGAACGACACGGAGTCGGAAGCCTATTGATAAGAAAAACTCCCCAAGTCGGGGAGTTTTTTCTTTTACATCTTCTTAAACGTCAATGTTTCGTACGACATGACGGGAGTTCCCCCATCCATCTCTCGCATTACCTTGTAGAGTTCACACGAAGTGGCAGACAGTCCTAGAATCTCCAGTTGCATTTCAGGAATGGCAGGCACCACAGCCTCCCCTTTCTCGTACTTCTGGACATCTTGGTAGCCTTCGATGATATCGTTGACGATGAGGAGAGTTTTTCCTTCCCTTTCCTCAATGCGATACCTCAGGCCCACCATCGTCTTTTCAAGCCTGCCGCGTAGTTCTGCATCACCATACTCGTTCTGTGACCAGAAGAAGAAACGTCCGTCGGTGGTGAACTCCACCTCCTTGTAGCGATTGAGATGCGCCATGTCACCCTTTACGGCATCATGGTCCCAATTCTCCAGCACGGTGCCGTCCATGTCGGTGATGTAACCTTTCAGATGCGTGGTGCACCACTTTCCGACGACGAGCGCGGCTTTTTCGCCCGAGGGAGTCGGAGTTTCGTTGTTGTTTGTTTTGTTGTCGTCATCACCGCAGGCAAACAGCAGCGGCAGACAAAGTCCCATCAGGAGGAACAGTTTCGATGTCTTCATCATGTCTTTGGGTTTTAAGTGAATAAAAAACGGTTTTTTCTGCCTCCGAAGAGAAAAACCGCACAAATCAAAAAAAAAAAAAACAGACCTCCAAATTTTTCTGTAAAAAAAATCACATCGGGAATGTTTTTCTTACGTTATGAAACTTTTTTGTTGGCATGGTCGGATATAAAGGCTAAGCACTTGGAAATCTACGGCTAAGCACTTGGAAAAAAACATCTAAGCACTTAGACGTAAATAGGGATGCGTTTCCTGTATTTTTTTCACTTCGTTGTGTTTTTTTAACTCTTCACTTTTAACTTTACACTTTTTTCGTACCTATGGTTTCGGCGAAGGTACTTGCGCTCGGCCCTGCAAAAAAATGAAAAACTTTGTCTTTCATTTTGCAGTGTGCTCGCTTATTCGTATCTTTGCATTGTAAATTGGTGTAATATGTACCATTTGCAACTGAACACCCCAAAAAGATTATAACAAAATGACAACATACAATGAACTACAAATGGAACTACGAGGCACCGACACCCGAGCAGACGGAGGCTGCAGCGCGGCTGGCGGCTGAGGCCAACGTGAGTCCCGTCATGGCACAGATGCTCATGCAACGCGGACTGACGACGGCCGCCGACATCCACGCCTACTTCAGGCCACAGCTGCCCGCACTGCACGACCCGTTCCTCATGCGCGACATGGACGTGGCGGTTCAGCGACTTAACGACGCAATGGGCCGCAAGGAGCGCATCCTCGTCTATGGCGACTACGATGTGGACGGCTGCACAGCGGTGGCGCTGGTCTATCGTTTCCTGCAGCAGTACTACTCGAACATCGACTACTACATCCCCGACCGCTACGACGAAGGCTATGGGGTGTCGATGCGTAGCCTGCAGACGGCCTACGAGCAGGGTGTGCGACTCGTCATCATTCTCGACTGCGGCATCAAGGCCATCGACGAGATTGCCTATGCCAAAAGTCTCGGCATCGACTTCATTATCTGCGACCACCACGTGCCCGACGAACAACTTCCGCCGGCCGTGGCTGTGCTCAATGCCAAACGGGCGGACAACACCTATCCTTATCTCGACCTGTCGGGATGCGGTGTCGGATTCAAGTTCATGCAGGCCTTTGCCATCAGCAACGGCATTGCTTTCAGTAAACTCATCCCGTTGCTCGACCTCGTGGCGGTGAGCATCGCTGCCGACATCGTGCCTATAATGGGCGAAAACCGCATCCTCGCCTACCACGGGCTGCGTCAGCTGAGCCAAAATCCCAGCGTCGGGCTGAAGGCCGTCATCGACATCTGCGGCATGGACGGTCGCGACATCACGATGAACGACATCATCTTCAAAATCGGACCACGTATCAATGCCAGCGGCCGTATGCAGAACGGCAGAGAATCGGTCAGCCTGCTCGTGGAGCACAATCCGCAGCGGGCGATGGAACTGGCGGAACAGATCAATCAGTATAACGACGAACGCAAGGAACTGGACAAGCGCATGACGGAAGAGGCCACGGAGCTCGTCAGTGGATGGACCGACCTGGAGGAGAAATCCTCCATCGTCATCTACAACGAAGACTGGCACAAGGGTGTCATCGGTATCGTTGCCTCACGTCTGACGGAAACCTTCTTCCGTCCGGCCGTCGTGTTGACACGTACGGGCAATTCGGTGACTGGTTCTGCCCGCAGCGTCAACGGCTTCGATGTCTATAAAGCCGTGCAGGCTTGCAGCGACTTGCTGGAGAACTTCGGCGGACACACCTATGCGGCTGGTCTCTCGCTGCCAGTCGAAAACGTCGATGCCTTTGCCAAGCGCTTCGAAGAGTATGTCTCGGAGCACATCAGTCAGGAACTGACCAGTCCGAGCATCGACATTGATGCCGTCATCAGTTTCCGCGACATCAACCGCCGTTTCCAGAATGACTTGAAGCGCATGCGTCCCTACGGACCTGACAACCGCAAGCCTGTGTTCTGCACGCATCAGGTGTATGACTATGGTACGAGCAAGGTGGTGGGCCGCAAGCAGGAGCACATCAAGCTGGAACTCGTGGACAGCAACTCCAACAATGTGATGAACGGTATTGCGTTTGGGCAAAGCAGCGAGGCTCGTTACATCAAAACCAAACGCGCCTTCGACATCGTTTACACCATCGAAGAGAACACACACAAGCGCGGCGAAGTGCAGCTGCAGATTGAGGATATCCGACCGTGTGAATAAGTATCTCGAAGTTCTTCACGACGTCTTCGGCTACGACTCGTTTCGCGGCATTCAGCAGCAGATTATCGAGAGTATAGGCGCCGGACGCGACACCCTCGGGCTGATGCCTACGGGTGGCGGTAAGTCGGTGTGCTTTCAGGTGCCGACGCTGGCACAAGAGGGGCTTTGCCTCGTCATCACACCGCTTATCGCCCTGATGAAGGACCAGGTGCGACAGCTGCGGCAACGTGGCATATTGGCCGAGACGGTGCATGCCGGCATGATGCGCAGCGAAGTGATTCGTGTGCTTGACAACTGCATCCTCGGCGACTATAAGTTTCTTTACGTCTCGCCCGAACGCTTGGAGAGCGAACTCTTCCGCACCAAGCTACAGTACATGCGCAACCTGTGCATGATTTGCGTGGACGAAGCCCACTGCGTGAGCCAGTGGGGATATGATTTTCGTCCGTCGTATCTGCAGATTGCTCGCCTGCGCCACCTCATCCCCTACCATGTACCCCTGCTCGCCCTGACGGCCACGGCCACGCCGCGCGTGGTGGACGACATTCAGGAACGTCTGGAATTCAAGGAGAAGAACGTTTTCTCCATGAGTTTTGAGCGAAAAAACCTCGTGTATGTGGTCCGCGAGACGATGAACCGCGAGGAAGAGATTGTCCACATTCTTAAAAGTGTCCCCCAGGGCAGTGCCATCGTCTATGTGCGAAATCGCCAACTGACGAGTGAACTCGCCAAGTTCATCGAAAGCCAAGGCATCACGGCTGAGAACTACCATGCCGGACTGACCGAAGCCGAACGCGACCTGCGCCAGACGAACTGGACAAAGGGCCGCTGCCGCGTGATGGTTGCGACAAATGCATTCGGTATGGGCATCGACAAGGCCGACGTGCGGCTGGTCATCCACTACAGCATGCCCGACTCGCTCGAAGCCTACTTCCAAGAAGCCGGACGTGCCGGACGCGACGGCAAGACCAGCTATGCAGTCCTGCTCTACAACCCGCGCGACAAGACGACCATCATGCAGCGTGTGGCTCAGAACTATCCCGAGCCTGACTACATTCGCAAGACCTACGAACACATCTGCTACTTCTACGAAATCGGCATCGACGAGGGTGCCCACCGCACCCACCTTTTCGACATCAACCGCTTCTGCCAAACCTTCCAGCAGTTCCCAGTACAGACCGACAGTGCGCTCCGTCTGCTCCACAACGCCGGATATATCGAATACCGCACCGACAACGACCAACGTTCGCAGTTGCGCTTCATCGTTTCCAAACAACAACTCTACCTGCTCAACGAAGGCGGCGAGGAGATGGAGCGACTGATGCAGACCCTGCTGCGCACCTACACAGGCATATTTGCCGATTTCGTGCTGATTGACGAGCAACATCTGGCTTATGCAACAGGATTGTCGGCCGACCGCATCTACCAGATGCTCAAGCAACTGGCTGCAAGGCGCATTGTCGATTTCATTCCACACAACAACCAGCCCACCATCACCTTCCTGCTGCCTCGCATCGACACCGAGCGTCTGTATCTCTCGCCGTCGGTCTATAGCATTCGCAAGGAAGAATACAGGCTGCGCATCGAGCGCATGGTGGAGTATGCCACCGAACAGAACACCTGCCGAAGCCGCGTCTTGCTCGAGTATTTCGGCGAGGAGAACGTCCACGACTGCGGGCAGTGTGATGTCTGTCTTCGGCGGAAAAAGCATTCCGACTCTACCCATCAGCACCTGCAGCAGCGCATCGCCGAATTGCTTGCCGACCACGAATGGCACGCACTTACCGAACTCTCGAAGCTCAACGCCAACCATGATCACCTGCAAGAAGCGCTCAGCCGGATGATCGACGAAGAGGAGGTGGAAGTGCAACGCAGCAAAGTTCGACTCCTATCAGACTCAAACAACATCAACAACGAATAGAATATGGGATTTTTCAAAACTCTGTTTGGCGGGCACGAAGAGACCGCTGAAGAAAAAGCAGAATCGAAGCAGCAATACAACTTCGAGGTACTGACCTACGACGCCATGCAGGCTATGCAAGTGGGCAAAGTGGACTACGCCATCGCCTGCCTCGAACGTGCATTGACGATTCGCGACGACGACGAGGAAACACGCTACCGTCTGGCACAAGCCTACGTTCAGAAAGACCGGCTCGAAGAAGCTGCCGAGCAGTTCGAAAGTCTGTGCCTGCTGGCTCCCGACAATGCTGCCTATCCCCTGGCCCTGGCCGACCTGTGTTTTCAGCAAGAACAGTACGACGAAATGGAACAGGCCTGTCGCCGCGCCCTCGCCATCGACGACTCGCTGGCGATGCCCCACTATCTGCTGGCCAAGCGTGCCTTTGCCCGCAATGAATGGGCTGAGGCTGTCGACGAATGCACCGCTGCACTCAACCAAAAGGACGACTATGCCGAGGCTCGACTGCTGAGGGCACAGTCACTCAAGAACGCCAACCTCTTGGACGAAGCCATGACCGACGTGGAACGCATGGTAGCCGACGAGCAAGGAACGGACGAGGTGCTCCTGCTCAAGGCGCAAATTCTGGCTGCCCAGAACCGCAACGACGAAGCTGCCGAAGCCTATCGGGCCTCCATCGAACTCAACCCGTTCGTACCCGCAGCCTATATCGAACTTTCTGCCCTGCTGCGCAATGCGGGCAAGAACGACGAGGCGCAGCGTGTCATGGACGACGCCGTCGAGCAGTTGGGGGTCAGTCCGGACGATGCCAAAGTGCTGCAAATGGGCGATGGAACTTCGGTCGAAGAATATATGCGCAATGCCTATAATGCACTGAATCCCTACCAGCTGAGCGTGAAATTGTAAGTTTTTTGTGTGTTTTTCTAAAAAAAAGTAGCGTTTTGTTTGGCGTAAGCAAGAAAAATGCTACCTTTGCAGCGAAAATGAAAGAGAACTTATGAATTCATTCTTTAGCACATATTCCTATTTTTACTTTTACTTTACCACAAAGTAAAGCGGGACGTTGTGCATATATAATAAAGTATAATATAGTAAGAACCATAGAATCCCGCTCCTTTCCGAGCGGGATTTTTTGTTAGAAAGATGAGTAAGAAAGTAGCCATACAAGGCATCAAGGGCAGTTTTCACGACATTGCAGCCCATCAATACTTCGAAGGCGAGCAGCTGGAACTGCTGTGCTGCGACACCTTTGAGCAGGTGTTCGAAGCCATGCGCGACGACCACGACGTCATTGGACTGGTGGCCATCGAAAACACCATCGCAGGCTCGCTCCTGCACAACTATGAACTGCTGCGCGACAGCCGCATGCAGGTGATTGGCGAACACAAGTTGCGCATCAAGCACAGCCTGCTCTGCCTGCCCGACGACTCGTGGGAGAGCATCACCGAGGTAAACTCTCACCCCGTCGCCCTCATGCAGTGCCGCCAGTTCCTTCAGCAGCACCGCGGGCTGAAGATTGTCGAAGCCGAAGACACAGCCGGTGCCGCCCGAGACATCAGCGAGCAGCATCTGCACGGCCACGCCGCCATCTGTTCGGTCCATGCAGCCAAGCTCTATGGCATGAAAGTGTTGGAGGAAGGCATCGAAACCAACAAGCACAACTTCACACGCTTCCTCGTGGTCAGCGACCCGCTCAACGCCCCCTACCTCTGTTCGCCTGATACATCGAACAAGGCCAGCCTTGTCTTTTCCCTGCCACACAACGAGGGCAGCCTCTCGCAGGTGCTCAGCATCTTCTCCTTCTACCGCATCAACCTCACCAAGATTCAGTCGTTGCCCATCATCGGCCGTGAGTGGGAATATATGTTCTACGTCGATCTCACCTACGACTCCTACATCCGCTATCGCCAGAGCATCGACGCCATCCGTCCCCTCACCCGCCAACTCAGTGTGCTGGGAGAGTATCGCGAGGGCAAAAGTAGCATTTAATGTCCATCTGTGCTGCGACCCTTTCGCAGCAAACAAAACTTGATTACCCATGACTATCACTCCCGCCGACCGCCTCTCCACCGTCAGTGAATACTACTTCAGCCGCAAACTGAAGGAAGTGGCGCAACTCAATGCCGAGGGCCGCGACATCATCTCGCTCGCTATCGGCAGTCCCGACATGCCTCCCTCACAGCAGACCATCGACCGTCTCGCAGCCGTGGCCAGCCTGCCCAATGCCCACGGCTACCAGCCAACGGTGGGTACTCCCGAGCTGCGCACAGCCATGTCACGTTTCTACCAGCGTTGGTACGGCGTCGAACTTGACCCTGCCACCGAAATCCAGCCACTCATCGGTTCGAAGGAAGGCATCCTGCACGTCACACTTGCCTTCTGCAACCCTGGCGACCGCGTGCTGGTACCAAATCCAGGCTATCCCACCTATACTTCGCTTTCGCGCATCCTCGGCTGCGAGGTCGTGCCCTACGACCTGACCGAAGCCAGCGGCTGGATGCCAGACTTCCAGCAACTGGAGAAGCTCTGCGAACAAGGTGTAAAACTGATGTGGACCAACTATCCGCACATGCCGACCGGTGCTCCTGCCTCGCGCAGCCTGTACGAGCGTCTTGTCCGTTTTGCGAAGGACCACGGCATGGTCATCGTCAACGACAATCCTTACTCCTTCATCCTCAACGAAGGCGAACACCTCTCCATCCTCCAAGTGCCTGGAGCCAAGGACTGCTGCATCGAGTTCAACTCGATGTCAAAAAGCCACAACATGCCAGGCTGGCGTGTCGGGATGCTGGCCACGAACGCCACGTTCGTACAGTGGATTCTGAAAATCAAGAGCAACATCGACAGCGGTACCTTCCGCGCACTGCAACTCGCCGCAGCCGATGCCTACGACAATTCTGAGGAATGGCACCGTCAAGCCAACGTCGAAGTCTATCGTCCGCGCCGCCGGATTGCGGAACAGATTATGACGCAGCTCGGCTGCACCTTCGACCCACAGCAGACCGGCATGTTCCTCTGGGGACGCATCCCCGACACCTACCAGGACGTCGAGCAACTCACCGAGCGCGTGCTCCACGAGTGCCGCGTGTTCATCACGCCTGGCTTCATCTTTGGCACGAATGGTGCACGCTACATCCGCATCTCGCTCTGTGCCAAAGACGACAAAATGCAGCAGGCATTGCTGCGCATCAAAGACGTATTTAACTAACACAAATAAAACAACATGGAACTGAACCTACAACCCCTCAATCTGCCTGGCGTCGAGCCCATCCGCCCGATGGTCATTGCCGGCCCATGCAGCGCAGAAAGCGAAGAACAAGTAATGAGCACGGCAAAGAGTCTGGCCGACTATGGCATCAAGATTTTCCGTGCAGGCATCTGGAAGCCGCGTACCAAGCCAGGTGGCTTCGAGGGCCACGGCGAAAAGGCCCTGCCCTGGATGCAGCGCGTGAAACAGGAACTGGGAATGCTCACCGCAACGGAAGTGGCCACGCCCCAGCATGTCGAACTGGCACTGAAATACGGCATCGACATCCTTTGGGTCGGAGCTCGCACGGCTGCCAACCCCTTCGCCGTGCAGGAACTGGCCGACTCGTTGAAGGGGCTGGACATCCCTGTGCTCGTAAAGAACCCTGTCAACCCTGACCTCGAGCTGTGGATCGGCGCGCTCGAACGTATCAACAGCGCCGGCATCACCCGCCTCGGCGTCATCCACCGTGGATTCTCCTCCTACGACAAGAAGATATACCGCAACCTACCGATGTGGCAAATTCCCATCGAGCTTCGCCGCCGCTATCCCCAGCTGCCCATCATCTGCGACCCCAGCCACATGGGTGGACGCCGCGACCTTATCGCACCGCTCTGTCAGCAAGCCATGGACCTCGGTGCCGATGGCCTCATCGTCGAGAGCCACTGCGACCCCGACAAGGCTTGGAGCGACGCCTCGCAGCAAGTGACACCTGGCGTTCTCGACTTCATTCTCCAGCTCCTCGTCATTCGCGACGAGACAGTGACAACGGAGAACATCAGCGGACTGCGCCATCAGATTGACGAAATCGACAACTCACTCATCGAACTGCTCGCCAAGCGTATGCGCATCAGTCGCGAAATCGGTCAGTACAAAAAGGAGCACGACATGACCGTCCTGCAAACCCACCGCTACGCCGAAATCATCGAAAAGCGCGGTGTACAAGGTTCGCTTTGCGGCATCGATCCCTCCTGCACCAAGCAGATTTTCGAAGCCATCCACAGCGAGAGCGTGCGTCAGCAGATGGAGATCCTGAATCAGAAGTAAAAGCCTCACCCCCTAACCCCCTCTCCGAAAGAGAGGGGGAAGCCTGACGGCGGGAAAGAAAGATTGATAAAGATAAAGATAATGAGCAGATGAGTAGCGACTTTTCAAAGTTTTCGAAGTCCGACCGGCGTGTCCTTCTCATGCTGGCAGCCATCGCCGTGTTCTGTGTGGGTGTGCTGCTTGTGCTGAACAACAGCAGAGGCCTCCCCCCATCCCCCTCCGAAAGAGGGGAAGAACCTAATGGAAATGTAACACCCACTCTTCCGAAGGGGGACGGGAGGAGGCTTTTTCCCTTCGACCCCAACACCATCGACTCAGCCACACTCGTGTCCTTCGGTCTGCCAGCATGGAAAGTCAAGAACTTCGTCCACTACCGCGCGGCAGGCAAGGTGTTCCGCACGCCCGACGACCTGCTCGACACCTACGGCTGGGAGTCTGCCGACCTCGAACCCCTGCTCCCCTACATCCGTATTGGTGCTCAATACCAGACACAGCGCAACTACGAGCAGCGCAACTACGATGCCATTCCCCATCGTCCCTCGTTTGCCGATGCAGACAGCATGAACAGCAGGGATTTCCCTCGTGTCGAGAAGTTTAAGACTCTCACCCTCGTCGATGTCAACACGGCCGACACCGCACTGCTTCAGCGCATTCCTGGCATCGGTTCTTACTACTCCCGCAGCATCGTGCGCCTTCGCGAAAAGCTGGGCGGACTGCACTCGCTGGAACAGCTCTTCCAAATCCGCGACTTCCCCGAGTCTGCCCTCGAATGGCTCGAAGTGAAGACCCCCGTCTTTCGGAAAGTAAACCTCAACACAGCCGACTTCAAGACCCTCGCTGCCCATCCCTACGTAGGCTACGACCGCACCAAACTCATCCAGCGCCGCGTGCGTCTCTACGGACCCTTCAAAAACGAACAGGAGCTCATCGACGCCGGCATCTTCACCGAAGAAAACCTCGCTCCCCTCCGTCCCTACCTCACGTTTGAATAGCATCACCCTACCCTACCTCTTCGTCGCAACCTCGTTGCGGCACCATAAAACGACAAGCAACAATGAAAATCCTCATCCTCGGAGCCGGCAAAATGGGCTCCTTCTTCACCGACCTGCTGAGCTTCGACCACGAAGTGGCAGTCTATGACATCAACCCCCAGCGTATGCGCTTCCTCTACAACACGCAGCGCTTCACCAGTCTCGACGAAATTGACGCCTTTCGGCCCGACCTCGTCATCAATGCCGTGAGTCTGAAATACACACTCGACGTCTTCCGTCAGGTGCTGCCCCACCTGCCCAAAGAATACTGCATCATCAGCGACATCTCCTCGGTGAAGACAGGTTTCAAGGAATTCTACGAGCAGTCAGGCTTCCACTACGTCTCGACCCACCCCATGTTCGGCCCGACCTTTGCCAACCTCGGCAAGCTCTCCGACGAAAACGCCATCATCATCAACGAGGGTGACTACATGGGTCGTTGCTTCTTCAAAGACCTCTACGCACGCCTCGGCCTCAACATCTTTGAATACACGTTCGAGGAGCACGACCAGACGGTCGCCTACTCGCTCTCCATCCCCTTTATCTCCACCTTCGCCTTTGCTGCCGTGATGAAGCATCAAGATGCCCCTGGAACTACTTTCAAGCGTCACATGAAGATTGCCCAGGGCGTGCTGAGCGAGGATGACACCCTCCTGCGCGAAATTCTCTTCAACCCCTACACCAAGGAGCAGGTGGAGCAAATCCGCACCGAGATGAAGGAACTCATCGCCATCATCGACACCAAAGACGAGGACCGTATGCAGCGCTACCTCACGAAGATTCGTGGCAATATCCGATAAATCCTGTTTATCATGCGCAAAAAAGAACAATACCAGCACCTCATCGCGTATTTTCTGGAGACGATGCCGGAGGTCGAAACGGAACTGAAGTATGAGAATCCGTTTCAACTGCTCGTGGCGGTCATCCTCTCGGCACAGTGTACCGACCGTCGCGTCAATCTCGTGACGCCGCCGCTCTTTGCCGACTTTCCGACGGCGGAGGTTATGGCCGCATCGACGCCCGAAGTGGTCTATGAATACATCAAGAGTGTGTCTTATCCCAACTCCAAAGCCGCTCACCTTGTCGGCATGGCGCAGATGCTCTGCCGCGACTTCGGCGGTGAGGTGCCCGACAACCTCGACGACCTCACCAAACTGCCTGGTGTGGGTCGCAAGACAGCTAACGTCATACAGGCCGTCGTGTGGAACAAAGCCGCCTTTGCGGTCGATACCCACATCTTCCGCGTCGCCCATCGTCTCGGCCTCGTAGACGACAAGGCCACCACACCCTTTGCCGTTGAGAAGGAACTGACCCGCCATTTCCCCGACGAGCTCATTCCCCGTGCCCACCACTGGCTGCTGCTCCACGGCCGCTACGTCTGCCAGGCACGCCGCCCGAAGTGCGAGGGATGCGGCATCAAGGAATGGTGCAAACACTGGCGCACTGAGAACCACATCAAAGGCTGACAGCCATTACACGAAACCACACAGCCCTGCCCACGTCGTCACGACGCAGGCAGGGCTTTTTATTAACTAACTTTGCAAGAATGGGAAATGCAGTTGTTAATAATGCTGAGCGGAACAAAGATTAGAACTTATTGAGTTCCTTCGTGTTGAACTTTGAGACGCCGTCGGTGCCGAAGTCCACCTTGTCGGCTGTTCCGGCAAGCGTCATGTTGGTCACACCGTCGGCACGGGCATGGAGCATCTCGCAATCGACCGTGAGACGATTTTTGCCTACGCCTCCGCAGGTCACACGTGCCTCACGTCCGCGGAACGTGTAGTCGGTCTTGTCAACACCGTCGATGTCGAGCCGCAGCACATCGCTTTTGAGGGCGATGTTGCCTTTCGTCACGCCGTCGATGTCGAGTTTTGCCTTCTGTTGGGCATCGATGTTGAGTTGGTTGCTCGCTACGCCGTCGATGCTGCCACTGAAGTTTCGGCACAACAGTTGCGGTATATCCACCGATGCTACGCCATCGACCGACAGGTTGAAATCGCCCTTCACATCGACGCGCTTTGCCTTGAACGTACACACGCCGTCGATCGAAAGTCCCGTGAGCAGAGGGGCGGAAATCTGGAACTGCAATCCGTTGTTCCCCCTACCCTTGTTCTTTTGTTCCTTCTCTTTGATGATGAGCGTGCCATTCACCACCTTGACTTCGATTTGACGGAGATCTCTTTCTGGGCCCGTCACACGGACAGGCTGCAGCCGACCCTGCGTAAATTCCACCCGTCCGACAGCGTCGAACTGGATGCGTTGGAACTCCGGCACCGCGAAGGTGCGCTCACTCTGTGCCACGGCTGCAATGGCAAAGGCCAGCAGGCACACGCCGAATGTAATTGTTCTTTTCATACTACGGATATTTTATTGACATGAACTAATATTATTTTTAATTTTGACTACGAATTTATCGAATTAAACGAATGACGTTGAAGTTCCATGAATTCGTAAAATTTGTGTAATTCGTTGTTGAAAACCTATTTTTGTGATTTTTTGAAGTTCACAATGATGGTCACTTCGGCGTAGTCGTCGTTGTATTTGAGCATATAGACCCGGGCAGACTGACGTGTTCCCTCGCTGAATATGACCGTGTTACGCCCATTCGCCACCGTCGTATTCGAATCATGGTTCTTCGCTTCTTGCAGGAATCCGTTGCGCAGTTTGTGGTGGTTCACTTCGCCCAGTCGAAGCGTCTTCACCACCTTCACCACCTCGCGAGTTTGGGGATTTCGTTCGATGGCTGAAGTAAAACGAGCTTCGCCCACCGTCGCGAAATCCTCCACCATGCGATCGACCGCATTTTGTGCTCCAGCGTGCAAGGAAAACAGCACCGCCAGCATTAACATTACAACCTGTCTCATCTCTTATTCAAGCATTCTTTTGATGCGTTCCCGCTCCTCAGGATCGGATATGCTGTTTAACAATTCGTTTTCCGTCTCTTCAATCTGCTCGCCGACCGACGGCTGCATCGCGATGTCGTCGGCACGGGCCAACGTCTGCTGCACCTCAGGCAGAATCTGGCGCAGGTTGTCGTTGCGCTGGCCGTTGACGATAGTGTAACTGCCCCCATATCGGGCTTCGATGCGTTGCCAGTCGCGGTAATCCTTCCACCATAGGGCCACGCCTGCCACGACCATGACCGCCACAGCCACGCCGCCAATGCGCACGGCATAGCGACGCACAAACTCAATCCGCACGCGGCGACGGGCACGGCTGAGCGACTGACGCACCGCTGCCTCGGTCGAGCCCGTGAGCAGCGCAATTTCCTCCATGCTCCGGCTTTCGACATGGCGTAGATGAAGCACCGTCTGCTGCAAGTCGGGCAGCGTATGAACAATCTCCATCACACGTTCCACCTGCACGGCATCGACCTCACCACCGCCCTCGTCCAGCATATCGACCGTCTCGACATCGACCAGCGGATGCCTGCGTCGTAGCACACCGATGCAGAGATTCCTGACGACAACCGCAGCCAGTGGCCAGGCATTGGGCAGCAGTTCGTTGTGCAGGAGCCAGAGTTTCAGCAAGGCATCCTGCACCACGTCCTCTGCCTCGTCGCAGTGACCGAGATAGTGCTGTGCAAGCCGCAGGAGTCGCGGCCGCAGGCGTCGGGCTTCGTGTTCGTACTGATGTTGAGTCATGGGTGCTCAAAAACGCACATTTCAAGGGCGTTTCTATATAGAGTACGCCGAAACATTGGTTTTGTGACACAAAAGTAGTTGTTTTTTTAAGATTTAACGAAAAAATGTGGTAACTTCGCACCACGATGAACGATTTCACCAACATATTGCTGCGCTGGTTCGCCACGCACGCCCGTCAGCTGCCCTGGCGCGAAACCCGCGACGCGTATGCCGTGTGGCTGAGCGAGGTGATTCTGCAACAGACACGCATACAGCAGGGCATGGCCTACTGGCAGCGTTTCGTGCAGCGTTGGCCACGAGTGGAACTGCTGGCCGCCGCCACCGAGGACGAGGTGCTGCGCGAATGGCAGGGACTGGGCTACTACAGCCGCGCACGCAACCTGCATGCTGCCGCCCGACAGATTGTGGCGATGGGTGGATTTCCGCACGACTATGCCACGATCCGCAGTCTGAAGGGTGTGGGCGACTACACCGCAGCCGCCATTGCCTCGATTGCCTTTGGCGAGCCCTACGCCGTGGTCGATGGCAATGTCTATCGCGTGCTTGCCCGTCACTTCGGCATCGACACAGCCATCAACACCACCGAGGGCAAGAAAGTATTCACGGCGCTGGCGCAGAGCCTATTGCCGCCAAAGCAAGCCTCAGCCTTCAACCAGGCCATGATGGACTTCGGCGCCATCCAGTGTACGCCCCAGTCGCCGCGCTGCCTCATCTGTCCGTTGCAGGAGACCTGCGACGCCCTGCGCACGGGACGCATCGACGCCCTGCCCGTCAAGCTCCGCAAGACGGAAGTCAAGACTCGCCGCCTCAGCTATGTATATATAAGGTGTAACGGCTACACTGCCATCCGCCGACGTCCTGCCGGCGACATCTGGCAAGGACTGTGGGAACCATACAATCAGACCGAACAAGCTGCTCCGGCTGACCCCATTCCCAGCCCTGCCGACACGGGACTCGTATTGCTGCGTCAGAACGTGAAGCACGTTCTCACCCACCGCATCCTGCTGGCAGACTTTTATCTATGGCCGACCGACCGACGTCCCGCACTCCCCGAGGAATACATCTGGGTGCGTGAGTCGGACCTCGACCGCTATGCCAAACCGCGACTGGTGGAATTGCTTTTAGAGTCGCTGCCTGGTTGATTTTTGCCTGCGCATTTGGAACAAACAAAACTTTTCCGTACTTTTGCAAACGATAACTATTTGCTCGTAAACCATGTTTTCAGGAATTGTAGAAGAATTTGCCACCGTCGTGGCCATCGAAAAAGATAAGGAGAACGTGCACTTCACCCTCACTTGCTCGTTCGTCGATCAGCTCCACATCGACCAGAGTGTGGCGCACAATGGCGTGTGCCTCACCGTCGTCAGCATCGACACACAGGCCAAGACCTACGTCGTCACCGCTATGAAGGAGACGCTCGACCGCTCCAATCTGGGCGACTGGCAGGTGGGCACACGTGTGAATGTGGAACGCTCGATGCTGATGAACGGACGACTCGACGGCCACATCGTGCAGGGACATGTAGATATGACCGCCACCTGCGTGGCAAAGATCGACCAGCAGGGCTCGTGGACCTTCCGCTTCCAGTATGCCTTCGACCGCGAAATGGCTCGCCGTGGTTACCTGACAGTCGATAAGGGAAGCGTGACTGTCAACGGCGTGAGCCTCACCGTCTGCAACCCGACCGACGACACGTTCGAGGTGAACATCATCCCCTACACCTACGACAACACGAACTTTCACCAAATCGAAGTGGGTAGCCGCGTGAACCTCGAATTTGACATCATCGGCAAGTACATCGCACGCATCACACAGTATTAACCCATTTATATAGTCAGAGTTATGAAGAACTTGCTTTTCCTGTTGCTGACCTTCACCGCCAGCACATCGCTGTTTGCACAGGAAAACAGCGCCAAAGTCGTCGTCGATAAGGACGGCGGAGTGATGGGACACTTCGTGCGCGAAACCCAGGACGCCTACATCGCCAACCCCCTTGACTGGGAGGTCACCTGCGCCAAGAGCGAAGGCTACCGCGTGGAAGTGTGGACTCCCGAGAAGGGCAAGGGCATCGTGTGCCGAAAGACTGAGCGCACCGGCAACATCAACGTGCGCCAGCGTCCCGACATCAAGTCGCCCGTCGTGGCCAAGATTCCCGACAAACTCGACTACCCCGACTGCCTCTACAACTGCACCGGCAAGGAGAACGGCTGGTACAAAATCAAGATTAACGGAAAGGTCGGCTACGTCCGCGAAGACATGGTCGATTGGGGTGCCTTCTTTGCCGACTGAACCCTCGAATGAAGAAGAAGCGCAAGCCGACCCACTCTATCACCCTCGACGTCATCAAAGCCATGCGCCGTGGACAACGTGAGGCAGAGCAGGAGTTGCTCGGCCCAGGTTTCCACAGCTTCAACCGCCTGCACAAATCGAAGAAGACTTACACGCGGAAAACGAAGCACAAAGGACGCGGAGATACAGAATAAAGCAAGCAGCCTCAGACAATCGTATGTTCTGAGGCTGCTTGCTTTATCTGCTAATATACTTCCTTTAGTCCCTCAATGTACTCCCGCAGCCGGCGGTAGAAGGGGTGGTGGCAGAGGGTCAAGGCTTCGCCCAAAAGATGTTTGACCGTTCTGGCATGACAAGCAAATCCGCATTCATCAAGGCGCGAATCTTTGGAGAGCCTTTTCATGTGGTGACATTCGACAAGAGTCAACATGATTATTATGCCAAGTTAAGTGACTTTCATGCTCAGTTCCGCATGGTTGGCAATAACTATAACCAAACGTTAAAGGAATTAAAGTGTCATTTTTCAGAACATAGAGCGATGGCGCTTGTATGTAAGTTGGAGAAATACATGATGCAGTTAGTGCAGATTATGCATAAAGTCGTAGAACTAACAATTAGGTATGAAAATCATCGAATTGGCAAGGATAATTGAATTTAAACACATTTTTTCAACTTAAAATTACCTCTTTTTTGCTTAATATACATTGAGTATGGAAATTTTTGTGTAAATTTGTAGCCAAATATAGTTATGGAATGGAACGTAAACGAATTAACCGCCTGAA
>Ga0247608_10001541_pt1 | contig 31551 bp, 7 predicted proteins | sample 176DNAGHGlowgp2_FD_193490 | JGI IMG/M metagenome (GOLD analysis project Ga0247608, IMG submission 193490) | Sheep rumen microbial communities from Palmerston North, Manawatu-Wanganui, New Zealand - 1766 DNA GHGlow gp2 | ecosystem: Host-associated > Mammals > Digestive system > Stomach > Rumen ...
AGTCCGAGTTTTGACTTTGCCGCACCGAATATATCATTTTCCATATCCGAAAAAGGATCTGCAGAAGAGAACGCTGAGGGGGCAGAAGAAAACGATGCTGTTGAGGAGATCCCGGGAAATGAGGGCCCTGCGGATATGTCGGGGATAAACGGCGGTAATGATTCCATAGCTGTGCTGAATGAACTTGCCGAAGAACTGGAGACGGGAGGCAGGAGCGGCGGGAAGGGAGTGATAGCGCTTATCGATACCGGTGTGAATGACAGCGGGACTATAGATGCGGTGTCGCTTATCGATAACTCGCTAAGGGATCTTCACGGACACGGAACCCGGATGTACGGATATATCAGGGAAGAATACCCGGAGGCGAAGGTCCTTTCCATCAAGACCATGGATGCAGGCGGAAGAGGCAGGGCATCGGATGTGTATGCTGCCATAAGGTATGCCATGCTTTACGGCGCGGACGTGATCGATCTCTCAATATCGGCATACTGTACTGCCGACAATGCTGTGATACGTGCCGTGATAGAGGATGCTGTGAAAGCGGGTATCAGGGTTGTAGGCGCGGCCGGAAATAATGGGAATAATGCAGGATATTATATTCCGGGAGGCATAGATCAGGCAATCATTGCCGGTGCCTGTGATGATCAGGGAAACCGGCTTCCGTCTTCCAATTTCGGTGAGACCGTGGATCACTATATAGTGGCGGGAAGCACTTCGGAGGCAGCTGCCAGACTTGCTGCAATGATCGCAGGCAACAGGGAACTTACACAGGAGAACGGAGTATACAGTATCAGCTGCGACGATGCAGGTGATCCCGCAGAAGAGGATGACGGAGATTTCATCGTTGAGTACCGGGGAAATAATTCGGTTGATGAAACGGTAAGAAGCAACACGGATACAGATACAAGGACTCTTGATCATGACGGTGTAAGCTATAAGGTTCCTTCATTCTTCAACATTTATGTGAGTGTCACGGGTCATCTGGAACGGGGTACCGGCTTCCTGGGTACTGCAAACGGAAGCCACAGCGTTAACGGTTATTACAATATAGGCGGTACCCATACTTTTCCTGCATCGACGCTGTACGGGGCGGCTGCGCTGGACAACCTGGGACCGTACTTTTCGACCAGCGGGCTTTCCATCAGATCTACCGGTTATATAAAGTCTTTACTGGGATATGATCTCGTCCTGGCGGATTATGACAGCAGCCTTTCCCCGAGTGGGTTCTGGTGCGGAGACAGTGAGAAGAATGCGTACTATGACTGCTATTTAACAACAACTGTATCGTATATCACCGATAAACGATACATTAATGATGACGGGACATATCTCTATGTTCCCTACAGGACATCGACAAACATACATTTCAACTATGAATCGGGACATCATTTTCAGAGGATAGAAGGTGTGGTTTATATCAAGGTCCCGAAGAAATTTCCCAAACCATACTATGTGGCATTTAAGAAAACAGATGGGAACGGACTTCTGATGAACAGGGTTTCCTTTGATGTTCAGGTAAGCTTTGCCGGAGAAAAGAGCGCCGATGCAGTGCGTACACAGGCGGTATATACGGGAGCGGTATATGATTATGTGAATGACAGCCTTTCGAGCTTTTCGGCAGCGGACAGGGGTTACGGCATCATTTATCTCGGAAGCTATACGGATGATACAGCGCCGGTTAAGGCGGTTATAAGGGAAAACTGGAATGAAGATAATGCCTATGGAGGAGAGGCCGTCAGAATTTATGAGGACGGAAAGACGGAAAATGTATCCTGCAATGATTTCCAGCCGGATTCCCGGTCCGTAACCTTTACAACCTTCTATGAATCGGCAGAGGCAGCGAAGAAGGCGGTTACCGACGGCTTTACATGGAAGAATATCGAGAATCCGCCTCCCGGAGATATCTGGTTTGCGATCAGCAAAGAGGATACGGAGGATTTTGCTCTGAACGGTGTGACCTTCAGTATGTCAGTGGACGGCGGAACGGCAGTGACCATAGAAACAGGAAAGAAATATGACTGTACCACCGGCAAACTGACAGGCATAGGAAATAAGGGCGTGGCACTCGTATATCTCGGGGCCTTTGATGAAGGTACGGGACCGAAGAAAGCGGTGGTCACCGAAAACTGGACAGGAAAGGGCACGGCGCATAAGGGGAGCATTTCAAATACGGTAAGCGCGGATGAGTATCTGCCATCGACACAGTCAAAGATTATAACGACATTTTACGGTACAGCGGAAGAAGCCATAGCCGCTGCGGGAGATAATACATTTATCAACACGAGGAATAATCCCGGTGAATACTATGTGGCCATAAGAAAGGTGGATGAGAAGGGATATTCAATGAAGAATGTAACCTTCGATCTTTCTGTTACAGGTATCTGGGATGGAACGGATAAAAAAGAAACCAGGAGATTTACTGTAAGCGACAGCGACGGGAAAAGGAGCGGCCTTTTTACAGGCTGGTATTATGATACTACCAAAGGCACATATACCGAGTATGCCCAGGCGGACCGTTACGGTGTTGCGGCTGCATATCTGGGAAGCTTCAGGGAAGCGCCCACCGTTAATGTGATCGAAAACTGGGATTACGGGAGCAGCAGGGAGAATCCGCATCCCGTTATACTTTATGACAGTGATAATAAGCCTGTGGATCAGGTGGATTATCCCGAAACCTATGTGAACAGCAATAAGAAAAAAACGGTAACTCCATTCGAATCCGAGGCCGATGCGCTGGGCAGCGCGGGATCCTTTACCTTTACCAATTACAGAACGGAGCATGAAGAACCCAATATGAAGCTCTGGTACATGGTGATAAGAAAGTATGCGGTAGATGAGGCAACGGGTGAAACATATCCGATGAATAATGTACCGTTCAGCATCGTTACAAAGTACTCAGATCAGGAATATGCATACCGTGCTAGAAAGGACGGCGATCCGAATGAGTATGTGAAATATAATGAGACTGCGGATATGGCTGTGGGAAGATATGTGAATGATAATAACCTTTCGGGTGTTGTCACGGGTTTCTTCACGGATCTTACAGACGGGACACATGTAAATATCAAGAGATATGAGAGTGATACCAAAAAGGCCAGGGAATTCCAAAAGCTGAACGATACAAGGCTTGAACAGGAGTATTCCAAAGAAGGATATGCCTTCAGTGAACGTATGGGTAATATTGAACCGGGCGACGGCTTTGCGGTGGTATATCTTGGGCAGTTCTATTATAAGCCTGACGTGTATATCGCCGAGAACTGGACATCCGGCGGGAAAATGGCTGATCTTGTAAAGGGTACGGAGGTTATCGACGGAGTCACATACTATAAGGTGGATGAGGTATCGTCATCCGATCTCAACGTACCTGTACAGAGTGCGGACACAGTCGCAGACATTGTGAAAACAGCCGTACAGTCTGAGGAAACCTACGGGGTAACAAAATGGTATCCCATGGGTGATGGAGATAATCAGGATTTCTGGAATTATAACAACCCCGATCTCGGAATGAACGGAAAGCTTCTTGTACAGGGCGCAGTAAATGCAAGACAGCTTTTTTCGGGAGGAGTGACCTCTGATTACGGCGCAATAATCACCGAGACAAATGCATCCATGGGTTCCGAGATAGGATATTATTATAAGGCGGTTAATAACCACAGCTCAAATATAGTATATATATCCATGGAAAAATCCTCGGGATCGGAATACTCACCGAACATGGAAGGGATACAGTACGGCCTGTATTTCCACAGGACAGATGAGGATATGCTGCTTGCAACCTTTACCATGGACGGTGAAGGAAAGGTCAAGAGTATAGTTCCCAATAAGGATGCGACGGACCAGACAGTCTATATAACGGAGAATTTCAGAAAAAACCGTTGGGCGTTCAGCAGCGGATATATGGACTATGCCCTGAGAGAATACTTTGACGAATATACGGTTAAGAAGACCGAAACAAATGTCCCGGATTCCGATTGGTCCGCGATAGCGGATGGAGCAGCAAACGGCACTATCGGTTATACGATCTACGCAGGATCAGGCTCAAATCTGATCCAGCGGGAGTATACGGTCCTCAGATCCAAGGCGGCAGAAACCGCACTGTCAATAACCGAGGGAAAAGATTACGGAAAGATCAGAACGGATTGCATAGGGTTCGCGGGTGTGGAAAGAGTGGACGGCGTCCTCTGTGCCAAATTCAGAACCTCCGGGCTTCTGAAGCATCGCGTCGGTGAGACCAGGCGGGATGGCTGGGACAGATACTATACGGCAGAGGAATCACTTGCGGAAGGAACCTTTGTATTAAAGGAGCTTTCTTCGAATGACAGATATGAGGAAAATGAGGGTGAATTCGTTCTTCCGGAGATAGGCTTCCTGGACAGGGATATGCATTCCGGCTCAGTGCACGGAAATACCATTTCGGAGGTGATTGATGTCCATGGACAGCAGACGCAGGTCATTGATATTACGGGAGAGGATACGGATGTACTCATCGATACGGCTTATCCCATGTGGTTTGCGGCAGTAAGGAAAAACGATGACAGCGGAAAGCCCATGAATGGTGTAAGCTTTGATCTGAACGTGAACGGTATTCCGGCAGGGTCGATCAGGACAGGATATATTTTTAACTATGACAAGGCGGTTAACGGAAGCAAAAGTGCGTTAAAGTCCATCAGTACATATAATGCGTCAACGAAGGAAACTCTGACGGATAAGGTTGTATTTTCCTGTACGGACGGAGGAAAGCCGCTGCTGAATGATAAGGGAGAAGAGTATTCCATACGTCTTGGCAGAAGAGACGGCGTGGCGCTTATCTATCTCGGAATCTCGAAGGAGGCTCCCGCCGTTACGGTACGGGAGAACTGGGACGGCACGGGACAGCTTGTGTCGGGCTCAGTTAAAGGAGTTACGGATTTTGTAAAGGTAAACAGTGTAAATTACGGGAAGGACAGGAATGTTTATACACTCAGGGTATCGGACAACATTTCCGATACGGCGGTAACCGAACCCGAAACTGTTCAGAATATCTTCAGCGGAAGTATCTGCGTGGAGAAGTCACTGCTTCCGGCGTCGGTTTCAGACGCATCTCCCGCAGGCGCCGAATATACGGTTAATGCGGATGAAGGGCAGGGGTTCAGCTACAGCGGAAAATGTGTCATCTCTGCTGACGGCAGATCAAATGTACTTACCGGACTGAAAAGCGGAAGGTATACGGTAAAGGAGACGAAAGCACCGGACGAAGGTGAATGGAATCTTGATCCGAACGAATATCATGTGGAGATTGCCGCAGACGGAGAAACGGCTTCCGTTACTTCCACAGAGCTAACAAAAGCATCCAATGCAACCGTAAGATCAGCGGATACTCATGTGCAGTACTATTTCTATCTTTCGATAAGAAAGAATTCCTCGGATGAATATGAACCATCCATGGAGGACATACAGTACGGATTGTATTACAAAAAAGCGGGGGATGCGGATCTGGTCGCTACGATCACTCTGGGGGCGGACGGAAGAGTGAGCAGTGTCAGGAAGAATCCTTTGTGGAAGAATGAAGTCTACAAGTATATAGGGGTTGTGACTGGCGAGAATGACGGACAGCTGTATATAAATATCCAGTCTGACGGATCTGTATCAACGATCCCGGCAGGTACCTTTAAGATCAGGGAAACGAGCCTTGGTAAAAATAAGAATTACAGCCGGAATACTTCGACCAGCGACATTCCTTCTCTGCCGAAGGAAACCTATGTCATGGTCACATCGGCTGAGGCGCCGGCACTTGTGGATCCTCCCGAATATGGATCGATACAGGTTAAAAAAACCCTGATACCGGTAAATGTGCCCGGAGCATCACCGGCGGGAGCGGTTTACACCGTTACGGCTGCAAAGGGACAGGATTTTACCTACAGCGGAACCTGTACCATAAGAGACGACGGGACATCTAATGTACTGGATAAGCTTCGTCCCGGAAAATATATCGTAAAGGAGACAGCGGCACCGTTAAAGGACAGGGATGAATGGAATCTGGACCCGAAGGAATATCAGATCGAGATAATACCGGACGGAAAAAAGGTAACGGTGAATTCAGAAGTAAGTAAAGCCGCAAGATATGTAACCGTTGAATCTGCGGACATTCATAAGCCGGTGGATTTCTTTGTATCGATAAGAAAGGGATCGACGGATGAGGATTATATCCCTTCAATGGAGGGCATACGTTACGGACTGTATTACGGAAACGGGACGGATACTGAACCTGCAGCGGTTTACACACTCAGGGAGGACGGAACGGCTGCAGACGTTGTGATAAGCGATTCATGGAGTAACCCGGTTTATACGCTGAAAGGAAAACTGACGAAGGATGGAACGGTCTACTTAAATATTCAGTCAGACGGATCGGTAAAGACCATACCGGAGGGAACATTTTATTTAAAGGAGATAGAAACAAACGGCAATTATGAGATGAATGAAAGGACGGGAAATATCCCGGCACTTGAGAAGGATGCTTACAGGCTGGTAAGTGTAAATGATACGGATGTGCTTAAGGACAGGCCGGTGAGAGCATTTGTGAAGCTGGTAAAGACTTCCGCCGATACTTCCGTAACCGAAGGAAATGCAAACTATTCTCTTGAAGGAGCAAAGTACAGGCTTTACTGTGACAGGGAGGCTGCGGAAGAAGCACTGGATAAGAAAGATTACAGCGGATCCATCGGAGCATTTACGACCAAAGAGGACGGAACTGCAGATCTTATTGATGTAAGTACGTGGATGAAAGGAGTAGATTCCAGGACATTCTATGTCATTGAGTCTGAGGCTGCAAAGAATTATCTGAGGAGCACAGAAGTTAAGGCAGTTGAGGTAAAGAGCAGCAATACTCGTGAAGATCCTGCGGTGTTCGAGGTTAAGGATGTACCGGTTACCATACCGCTTAAGCTGATGATAGAAAAACTGGATGCGCTTACGGGCAGCGGAAATACGGCAGCGGGCAAGTCACTTGAGGGCGCTGAGTTTACCTTAAGCTATTATGCGGATGATATATCATCCATAAGCTCTGCTCATAATGCTGAGCCGGTAACCGGGACTGTTGCCGTTCAGCGGAATGCGGAAGGAAGATATTTCGCGGATCACGATACGGTGCTTCCCATAGGTTACCTGACGGTTCGGGAGACAAGACTGCCGGAGGAATACAGTGCCGAAGGAAGCAGATGGTATATCGGAAGGAAGACGCAGGATGTTGCTTCCGCTGTATCACTTGTGCTTTATGGGACCTATGGAAATGATAATGCATCCTTTACTCCTGCAGTGTATGAACCGGGAGACGCGGCTTCGGCAGAAGAACTTGAAGAAAAGGGGATCAGGCTGAATGACGGTCTTTATGTGAAGCTTGCTGCGGAAAACACTCCGTTAAGAGGTGACATCAGTCTCATCAAGAAGGATCTTGAATCCGGCAGAGCCATGGAAGGCGTGGAATTTGAGATAAAGAACAAGGCAACCGGTGAAACCCGTATCATGATCACGGATGCGGAGGGTAAAGCTACAACAAAGACGGAGCATTATACTGAGAACAGTGTTTGGTTTTCAAAGGGTGATAAGCAGGACATCACCGCAAAGGACGGCTATGGAGCGCTGCCGTTAGGAACCTATATTGTGACCGAAAAGAGAGGCGACGCAAACCGTGGCTGCCAGATGAACGCGCCATATACCGTGACGCTGGATAAGGAACACCGGGAGGCAAACCTTGTAACAGCCATGGTTGAGGAGGACGGTAAATACTATTTTTATAATGTACCTTATCCTGTGATACATACAACGGCGCAGGCTGTATCCACAGCTTCAAAGACCATGCCGCAGGACGGGAACCCCCAGACTGTTACGGATGCGGTTGCTTATAAGCATCTGAGGGAAAATACGGTATATACGATAGTGGGAAGCCTGATGGTCATCGATCACAGGAACGGTACGGTATATCCGTATGAGAAGGCGGACGGATCCGGTTATGAGATAAGAAAAACATTTAAAACCGAAGCGGGATATAAAAAGTCGGTTTATGAAAAGGAAGGCACGGAGATCCTTGAGTTTACCGGTATTGAAACCGCAGGTTATGAAGGCTGTTCCTTTATGGTTTTTGAAAGATTATTCTACGGAACCGATACCGAAACTCCCGCCCAGTATGAGGATATCGGAGACAGTGACATCTTCCCGGTCAGACACGAAGATATAAATGACAGGGACCAGACGGTGGAGACCGCCGATATTCATACGAATGCGGAAGTCAGTGAAACAAAGCAGCACATCGGCAGAGCCGAAGGAAAGGTCACCATAGTTGATCATGTGGCCTACAGCGGACTTTCAGCGGGCGAGACTTATACAGTTACAGGTGATCTGCATGTGACCGGTTACAGCCGGAAAGATGCCGAAGGAAATGAGATAAGTAATGCTGCGGGTGACGAACCTCTTAAGGATGCGGACGGAAATGTGATCAGATCCGAAAGAACCTTTACGGTGGATGGCGCGGGCGTGCCCGGGGCAGGGGTTATAGATCTTGTATTTGAAATTGATGCGGATCTGCTTCAGGGCGAAAGCGTTGTGGTATATGAAGAACTCTATCATAAAGATATTTGTATCGCAAGCCACGCGGATCTGAGAGATGAGGATGAGACGGTACATTTCCCGAATATCCGTACAATTCTTTACAGGGAAGGAACGGGTGCCTGGGCTGAAGATTCTGATGAGACGGATGTGACAAGATATACGACGGCGGATGAATCTGCAAAGGAGATCATGGCAGCGGAAAATGCAGTAGTTGTCGACCGCATAAAATATCATAATCTTATCACAGGTCATAAGTACATAGCCCGGGGAATCCTGATGGATAAGGCAACCGGAGAAGCATTGACGGATGCAAAGGGCAATAAGGTCACGGTTGAAAAAGAATTTGAAACCCCTGTATCGGTAAGGATCAACGCAACCTCCTGGCCGAATTCCACAAGGTATATCTGTGAGGACGGAACGGTGCTTAACATGGCTGCAGACCATGGGGATCATCTGGCGGACGGTATTGTCGAGGCAGAATTCCCGGAATTCGACGCGGGTATGCTGGGTGGTCATACGGCAGTTGCATTCGAGGAGATCTATATGATAACCGATTCCGGAGAAGAGATCAAAGTGGCTGAGCATAAGGATATCAACGATATCGATCAGACCGTAAGATTTGTAAAGATCGGAACGCAGGCTGTTGTGGATGATACAGGAACGCAGCTGCTCAGTGCCGGAGGAGAGACGACCATCATCGACACTGTAGAATATCATAATCTTAAACCCGGCAGAGAGTACAGCCTTAAGGCAGAGCTGATGGTTGTCAATGATATTTCCGGCTTCTATGGGGACGGTGATAAGCTGGTGGATACAAACGGAGAACCGGTTTCAAAGACCATTACATTTATACCCGTGAATTCCGACGGAATGGTGGAAGTGCCTATAACCTTCAGCGGATATATTACACAGGAAATGGATGTGGTGGCATTCGAGGAGATGCAGAATGATAAGGGAATTACGATTGCGGTTCATAATGACCTGACTGATAAGGATCAGACTGTATATAAAGCATGGATAGGAACAACGGCAACAGTGGACGGACAGCATTTTGTAATGGGAGACGGTAAGGTTACTATAGAGGATGTGGTGGAGTATCATAATCTTATCCCGGGTCTTACCTACAGGTTAACAGGAACGCCGGTACGTAAATCCAACGGTGAGGCCCTGAAAAAAGACGGCAGTGATATGATTGAAAATACAGTATTCGTGCCTGAGGAAATGGATGGGACCGTTACGGTCACCTTTGAGGGGATCGATGCAGGCGGGCTCCGCGGTGATGACATTGTGGTATTTGAAAGACTCACTGTCGCTGCCGGAACCGGGGCGGACGGGACTGAGACCGAAACAAAGGAAATACTTATCGCAGAACATGAGGATATTGATGACAGAGGACAGACCGTATCATTTCCGGATATGCATACCAGCCTTTACAGGGAGGATGCAAGGGAATGGATGAACGAAGATGCGGGAAAGGAGGTTCAGGCGGGAAAGAAAACCGTTCTTGTGGACAGGGTTGATTACAGGCATCTTAAGGGAGACGGAAAGTATATCCTGAAGGGAACGCTGATGGATAAGGAAAGCGGAGAACCTGCTAAGGATGCCTCGGGTCAGATCATCACTGTAAGTAAGAGCTTTACACCGGCAGGGGAAGAATTCACGGACGGCTATGAGGAGATTCGGTTCAGCTTCGATTCCGCCGGACTTAAGGGCCATACGCTGGTGGCTTTTGAGGAACTATATATGGTTTCGGATGAAGAAGAGAAGCTTGTGGCGGAGCATAAGGATCCTGAAGACCGGGATCAGAGTGTAAGGATCGTGGATATCGGGACCGCAGCAGCTGTAAGCCAGACCGGAAATAAGCTGATCAATGCTTCGGGTGAAAGCACCATCATTGATACGGTCGAATACAGTAATCTGAAACCGGGATGTAAGTATACGCTTTCTGCCGAACTGAAGGTTACGGGAGATGAAACGGGCAGATATAAGGATGGTGAAACATTTAAAGACAGCAACGGAAATGCCGTCAGCGCATCTGTTTCGTTTACGCCGGAGGAAAAGAACGGTAAGATCGAGGTCCCGATCAGCTTCAGCGGCTATGTCAACGGGAGCATGAATCTTGTGGTTTTTGAGGAACTTAAGAATGATAAGGGCCTTATAACAGCGGTTCATGAGGATCTTAACGATGAGAAACAGACCTGTTACATGGCTTATATCGGTACAACGGCGACGGTGGACGGAAAACATGTAGTTGAAGAGGATAAGACTGTAACTCTTGAGGATGAAGTGGTTTATCATAATCTTATTTCGGGCATAAGCTACAGGCTTGAGGGAAGACTGATACGGAAATCCGACGGATTGGATTTTATGAGTGACGGCAGGGCGGTCACTGCTGCTATGATATTTGTACCCGGAGAAAGTGATGGCAGTATAGTGATGAGCTTCCCGGAATTCGATACGGATGATCTGCAGGATGAAGAACTCGTGGCCTATGAGAAGCTGTTTATTCTTACGGAGGATGACCGGGCGGCGAAGGTTCCGGTGGCTTACCATGAGGATATCAATGATGCCGGTCAGACGGTAAGATTTGAACCCCGTAAGGTATCGCCCGCAACAAAGGAGACAGAAGATACGGAGATCATCACAGAAAGTACATCCGAAGTGATTACAGAATCCACAACCGAAACCGTAACGGATAGTACAACCGAAAATGACACGGAAAAAGAGACCGAAACGACAGAAGAAACACCGACAGGTGAGAAAGGAGAAAAGAAACCTCCAAGGACACCGAAAACCGGGGATGACACCCCCATACTTCCGCTCATGATACTGCTTGCTGTATCATTTGCGGGTATGGCTGCTGTGGTAGTGAAGAAGAAAAGGAGAAAATAAGCAGAGCCTGACACCCCCTTTGCGGAGAAATCCGCAGAGGGGGGGATAACGGCAGGCTTTTTTTCATGGGAAATACCAAAACTTTCGTTGATTTTCAAGGCAAAATGGACTATACTATACAGTAGCGTCCGTGTGCCCGGAAACAGGCTTTGTGACTGAAGTGAATGCGCGAAGAATTGCTTCGGGGCGTTTGAATGATCATTGATCCGTATCGGGTATTATAAAAAGAAAAACAGTATTATCTCAAACAAAGAAGGGGAAATACCATGGAGAAGAAATCAGGGATTTCAGGAAATAACATCAGGCGGTCATTAGCTCTTTTAATGTGCTCCGCGCTTGTGCTGGGGACTGTCAATATCACCAGCTCGCAGGTGGAAACGAAGGCTGAAGAGTCCACAGTTGAGGTGACGCCGGATGTCGCCGCATATGTTGACGAATACCTGCTTAGTTCCAAACCGGAAGCTTTTTATAAAACAGAGGAACCCGGCAAGTATGCGGTTGTTGATCCAACCGGAAATGCGCAGTTTCTCCTGCCTTCGTATGGTATGTCAGGGACTGTATACTGGGATTGGTATGAACAGGGTAAAGGCCCGACTCTGTATACTGATGAAAGCAAAACTCCCGTGGGCGGACAACCGATGGCCACTCATACGTATGATTTGAACGGGGGAAAACCGCCACTCTCGGCCAATCATCCAACGGCTGTGCTGTATAAAATGACAGAAGGTACTGAGGCTGATATCACTCCGGGTACAACGGTTACCTATATTGCCCCTGACAGTGTTACCGGTAAGCTTCAGATCGGTGTTACAGAAGATTACAAATATGTGATCAATGACACCGATGCGTACGTTGAACAGAAAGGTTATGATTATATATTCTATAACTATGAGTGGGCATATGCGTGTGAAAAGGATGACGGGACCACCGTTACCGGCCTGAGAGACTATACTTCCGATGCCGACAAAGCCTGGGCGGCAGAAGGTGACAGTATTTGGAAAACCAAAGATGAGATAAATGCGGTTCTGGAAAACGCAGAAGAGGGAGACGTATATTATATATACAAGCGGTATTGTACAACAGGAACTCCAAGGAAGTGTTTTTACTTTGCCGGGAAGAAGATAACTGTTGATTTTGAAACTGATATAACGGCACAGTATAAGGTTGGCGACGGCACAGCGCAGGATCTTTCGGGTTCGGCTGCTAATATTATCAGCGATGTATATCCCTCACAGTCTGTGGAACTGATCTTTACGACAACTGAGGATGATATAGTTGTTCAGGACGGCGATACGGTTATTTCACCTGAGACCGTTACAGCAGATCCGGCAGTCGGGGATCCCGCTCCGACACCTGCTAAAAAATATGTTGTAAAGATAACGGGCGGAGATAAAGATAATCCCATATCCAGGAGCATCAGCGTTTCCAAGCCCGGCAAAAAGTCCGTAACATATAATGTGACGGTAAATTACGCTGATGTGGAACCTGCGGTCACCATTACGAATGTAAATGGTAAGGCATATACATCGGGTGATGTATATATAAATCAGATCACGGGCGGAGGAGTTCCGATCACCGCAACTATCTCAGCGGCCGATACTCCCGCCGGCTTGCTGGTATCCCGGGCCGAGCTGCTTGCCGGAGAAGAAACCACGGCAGCCGCGGAGAATACGAAGGAGTATGAAGAGGCTGACAGGGCCAAGACCAAAACGGAAACCTTTACAGTAACGCCCACAGAAAATGCCACTACCGGATATACGATCAAAGGTACGACAACGGGAGATGGATCGGCTTCCGCTTCGGTTAATATCGTTTATGATACCGTGGCACCTGTGCTCTCAAGTGCGAAAGTTGACGGTATCACGGCTGCACTTGACAGTCCTGATACGGCAATAAAGATTACAAGTACAACTGATACGGTTTTCAGTGATATAGTTACATCAGATGCGCTGAGCGGCGTTGCTTCGGTCAGCATGTATGTTAAAGCCGGTGAAAACCGGACTGATCTGACCTACAATGAAGAAACCGAAAAATTCGTACTTACAAAGGAAGCAGCCGCCGCACTGTATTCAGCCGGCAATGCAAAAGGAAAAACCTGTGTTGCGGTGATCACGGCAGAGGATAATGCGGGAAATCCCGTTACCGCACAGATCAACATCGAGTTCTATGAGGAAAAGATGGAGATAACGCGTGTTATCACACCTGAACCTGATGTGAATGATCTGACAGGGGGAACCGTAACGACCGTTGTTTATACCATCAAGTCAGATGTTCAGCTGTTAAATGCAAAGCTGAATTATACACAGGATGGTACTAAAGCTGCAGAACAGACTATTCCGGTTGGTGAAGGCGGCCTGGTGCAGGGTGATGCGGAAGAAGGATTTCCGTTTGTATATACATATACACACACCCTTGCCGCAAATGCCTCTACCGAGTATGAAGGGATCGAGTTTTATTCGACAAATATAAACGGGGTTGACAGTGCGACAGATACAATAGCTATTCTGAAGATTGACCTTACTGCTCCTGAATATACCGGTCAGTATGCATCCGGCGACAGTGCATCATCCGCATGGGACGGCACATGGACAGATGGATTTAATGCGGGAGAATGGTACAATACACTGCTCCTTAAAGTGATCTTTTCTGACGGGACAGATGCAACATCTTCAGGTATTGATATCAGTGACGCGCTGGAATATGAGGGTGCAGTCCTTTACAACAAAGAAAGTGAAACCGATCTTATATCCTATGATGATACGAAGAAGCAGTATACTGCTGTATTTAATGTCAGTGAATCATCATATAACGAGACTCTGGATTCGGTATGTACGGTCTTCAGACTTTCCATCGAGGATAAAAAGGGTAATAAGACAGCTGAATTCTCTCAGACCTATCATGTTGACGCAACCGCGCCTGAGATCGATCAGCCTCTTAAAGCAGGAGAATTTACTGAGGGGATCATTACCGAAAAGGATCCGACGATAACATTTAAGGCTCATGACAATATAAAGGTGAGCAGGACCACACTCTCCATCACTAAGCCCGGTTCGGCAGATGCTGTTGATGTGGAGCTTAAGGATGGATCGGAAGCGCCGGTAGAGGATCTGTCTCAGAATCTGAGTTCGCTGCTGGGACTGGATGCATCATCGGATATTGAGATAGGCGAGTATAAGCTTCAGGTTGTTGTTGTCGATCAGGCAGGAAACAGTGTCAGTGATACCATAACCTTTACACTGGATTATCTGGCGCCTGTTGTAGATATCGAGATCGGCAGTCCTGCATCCAATGCACCCAAGTTTGAAGGATATCACAATACTTATACATATGATGATACTGCTAAGGGTACATATGATTACGCACAATATTATAATGCGGATGTGACGATGACACTGTCAGCCGTGGATCATCAGATAGATAACACCTGCATAACAGCTGCTGACGGTACGGAGTCCATTTCCGGGTTTACCGAATCACCTGCAGGAACATGGAAAAAGACCTACACCGCGGAAACCGAGGGAGAGCATTCCATCAGCATTTTCGCAACGGATAAGGGCAGCCTTCAGTCGAATACAAAGGAAGTGGCCTTTGTTATTGATAAGACCGCTCCGGTATTGGATGTTAAGCTGAATGAAAGCAATGTTTCCGCCGAGAAGGTAATGCTCAAGGATGGCGAAAATGCGGTTATCTCGTTTACTGTAACGGATACGAACGAGGATACCTCAGATCTGAAGAAGACTGTCAGCCTGACGCTTCCGGACGGGACGGTACAGCCTGCGGAAACTACGGCTGTCGGGTATTCGGACGGCAAATATACGGATGATACTTATACGGATGAAGGTGATTATGAAATAACCTATGTGGCAACGGATCTTGCGGGAAATGAAAGTACCGCTACGACCGTGAAATTCCGCATCGACCACAGCGCTCCTGATTTCATCATAACTGCCGAGCAGAGCGAAACTACTATAGGTGTTACGGCGTCTTCGGCATCAGGTACAGATTACTATGATCTTGATGAGAAGCTGACCGATACTGCGGATGCGGCATTGCTGGTTGATGTAAGCGATAATATCGATGCTGCGGATGCACTTACGGTTACAGCTGTTCTTAACAATAGCGCGGCATCTGCACTTACCGGTTCAAATACCGGCGGTAATGTATGGACCTTCCCCATTACTATGAAGGACGTGTTTGGTGATGAGGATCCCCGCGGAAAGACCTACACCGCAACCATCAGCGTAAAGGATACTTCGGGAAATGAAACGGTCAAATATGTTAACATTACTTTCTACTCAGAGGAAGTAAAGGTTTCCAGCAGGATCGCTCCCGCACTTGTTACAGATGAGGATACCAATACAGGATCCCTTAATATCATATATACGATCCAGGCTGATGCTCCTGTTGAGGAGGCATCGGTAGCGCTGAAAAAGAAAACACAGAGTGATTCCTCTACGCTTGATTCCTCTACGCTTAATACACCGGTCGGTAAAGATGATCTCACCGCGGTTACCGCAACAGACGCGAATCTTCCGTATCAGTATGAGTATACTTATGAGATCAGTGATACAGAGTCTGCTCTGTATACCGATATAACATTTTCAGCAAAGAACATTCATGGTATCCAGTGTGCGAACGCGGATGTTATATCCATAGTACGTGTTGATCTGGACAGTCCCGAGGTTGAGGACATCCAGTGGAGAGAGACCGAAGATGATCCATGGACCACAGCCGATGGGAACAAGTGGTATAAGTCACTGCTGCTGCAGGTGGTTTACTCGGACAAGACCATCTCTTCAGGAATCGATCAGCAGTCATTTGTTGATTCGCTTTCAGGTGTTTCGGTATTCGATAATACCATCAGCCTGAATGCTGACGGCAATAAGCTCACTGCGATCCTGCAGGTGGACAAGTCCACAAGCGAAGAGGGAACGGCGGTATCATTTGAAGTTAAGGATAATGTAGGCAACCTTTCACAAAAGTATGAGAATACCTTCTATGTGGATATGGTCGATCCGACCGTTGATAAGGAGCTGTATACCGAGCTTCAGGCTGAAGAAATGAACGGCGATCCGAAGATCGGTTATGAAACCTCCGATGATATCAGGATCGCAAAGGCTGTGCTGGAGATCACACTTCCGGACGGTACGATAAAGACTCTTTCTTCGGAAGATAATGAGCTGATCGGGGAAACCCTGGAGCCTACAGAACTGAGTAAGCTTCTGGAAGTTGAAGAGCCCGAAGACGGAATGTATAATTTCCACCTCACCGTTTATGACCTTGCAGGACGTAAGGCCGAGAGTAAGCTTTCACTCAAGCTTGACAACACAGTACCTGTAACGGGTATCGTTCTTCAGGGCGCGTACCGTAAGCTGGACGGAAAGAATCTCATTACACACACAGACAGCTACGATCCTACAGGATATCAATATAACGAGTTCAATAACAGAGAGATTCTGACATTTGATCTTTATGTAAGTAAGGATGTACAGCAGGATAAAACCATAGTTACGGATTCTTTGGGCAGCAGCCATCTTGAGGTAGGCGAATGGACGGAGTCGGGTGATTATCTCCATGCTGTTGCAACTGTTACGGGAGAGGGCATTCATACGCTCACTCTTAAGACGGTGGATAACGTAGGAAATGATTCCGAAACTGCTGAATTTAAGATCGAGCTGGATAATACCGCTCCTGTGATCAATCTTTCGGTTGACGGAGTGGTGGATGCCGAAGACGGTTTGTACTATAAGGATGCCGCAACGGTCGATTTCACCGTAACCGAGAAAAATACGGATGATGAAGAGAATGCTCTTTACATCACAAAGGTTTATACCGACGGTTCCGGTACAAAGGAAGAGAACGTAAAACCGATAGAGCAGGGTGAATCGTCATTTGATGAAAATGCAGCCTATACGCTTATTTATTCAGTCAGGGATCTGGCAGGAAATACAGCAACGAGAACGATCTTCTTTACGGTAGATACAGTAGATCCTGTTGTTGATATCATTATCCGGGATCCTGAAATAGCTGAGAAGTATGATAAGTATCAGACTGAATATAAGAATGAAGTTACCGGAAAGACTTACACATATGCGCAGTATTTTAACAGGACAGTAGGTATTTCGGCAGAGGCTTACGATCTGCTCTTCAAAGAGGTATCCGTAACCGATAACGGTAAGCAGATCCTTTCATACAACACGGAAGAAGACGGAAGCATTCAGAAGTGGAGTGATAACTACGCCATTACCGAAGAAGGCGAGCATGTGATACAGATCACTGCAAAGGATATCGGCGGCAGGGAGGCGGAGGTTCAGACCGTAACCTTCTATATTGATACTGAAGCGCCTGAGATAGCAACAAAACTGAATGGCAGTGATACAGTCGAAGAAAAGGTATACCTTGATAAGGACGGAGTTATAAGTGTTAAGGCTACCGATGCCTACATGGATGAGGATGATCTGCTTCAGACAGTAACAGTAACGCTTCCCGGAAAGACGGCTGAAACATCGGAATCATATGTGGCTGTTGAGGGAGATATCATTTTCAGCGACGAGGCTGACTATGTAGTATATTATACGGCTACTGACCGTGCGGGCAATTTTACTGTAGGCAGTGATATCACCTTCCGTGTGGATAAGACCGCACCGGAAATGAGTATCACGGTTGAGCAGGATGATAAAGCGATAGGCATCGAAGATGGAGCACTGGTTGACAAGGTTACAAGTACAAGACCTGTATATTTCTATGTTGATGTATTTGATAACCTGAATGAAGCAGCCGAGAGCGGTATCGATCCGTCTACGGTAACGCTGGAGATAGGCGGTGAAACTGTTGCGCCGGTTATAGACGGAAACCGCTGCAGCTTCACCATTAACCCCGAAGAGCTGTTCGGAAGCCCCAGAGGTAAGACCTATACGGCAAAGATACAGGCCGTAGACCGTTCCGGAAATATCCTGGAAGAAAAGGTATCTCTTACCTTCTTCACCGAGCGTGTTGTGGTAAGCCATACGATATCGCCCTCACTTAAGACATCTACAGATACCAACAGCAGGCAGACAAATGTGGTTTATACCATTCAGTCGGATGTCCCGCTGAAGAACGCGACGCTTACATGGAAGAAGGATGGCTCTTCCAACACCAGGGTGATAGATGTATCGGAACTTACCGTTGAAAAAGCAACAAGTAATGAGTATCCATACTATTATACTTATACACTGGCTCTGAGTGATTCTTCGTCTACGCTTTATGAGAATATATCGCTCTTTGGAACCAATATATATGATGTGTCGGGAAGCAATGATACAGTCAGCGTGATACGTGTGGATCTTGACAATCCCACATGGTCCGCAAGCGTGCCGGATACTGAAGAATGGTTCCAGTCGCTTGTGATCCAGATTGAAATCACGGACGGTAATCCGTCTACATCATCGGGCCTGGTAACGGAAACATTTTACAGTTCTCTGTCAGGCGCCACCGCAAGCGGCGGAGGCAGTGGAGGAGTCAATTCGTTCTCGGTAACGATCGTGGTTAATCCTTCACAGAATGAAAAAGGTACTCCTGTTTATTTCCGCATTGAGGATGTGGTAGGAAATATATCGAATACTTTCAACCGTACATACTATGTTGATGATACAGATCCGGTGATCAATTCCTTCTATGTGGATGGAAAGCAGGGAGAGGAGAAGATCAACGGTGATCCGACAATCGTATATAAGAGTACGGATAATATACGTATCGGCGAAGTGACCATGGAGATCACGGGACCTGATTTCAAGAAGACGATCTCTTCCGAGACGGATTCAAGGCTGAAGGGTACGGGTGCCTCGCTGACACTCAGCCAGCTTCTCGGTGTAACGGAGGATGAGCTGAAGGACGGAACCTATACACTTAAGCTTGATGTATTCGACCTCTCAAAGCGTACGGATACGAATACCATTAGCTTTAAACTTGATAATACGACACCTGATACGGGTATTACCCTCAGGGAATCATACAGGAATGCGGACGGAAAGTATCCTGTTACTCATATTGACTGGATCAACAAGGACGGTTATATCTATAACCGCTACATCAACAGGGATAGTGCAGTATTTGATCTCTATGTCAGTGAGGATGTACCTTCAAAGAATATCATAGTAAAGGATTCTGCCGGCAGCGGGTATCTGTCAGTATCGTCGTGGACCAAAGACGGTTCGGGTTACCAGCATGCGGTGGCTACTGTCACGGGTGAGGGTATGGATCATGTCCTGAGTCTCGGAGCAAAGGATGATGTAGGTAATGATACGCAGATGATCTCCTTTGAATTTACGCTTGATACGACACCTCCTGCAATAAGCCTGAAGGTGAACGGCAGGTCGGATTATGAAGAAGGCAGATATTATTCGGAAGCTGTAAAGGTTGACTTTTCGGTGGCTGACAGGAATAAGGATAACGAAGAAAACAGCCTTGTTATCACCAAAGTATATAACGACGGCTCCGGAACCGTAACCGAGACTGTTGATGACCTTGCCGAAGGAAGTCTTGTATTTGATGAAGATGCAAGATATACGCTGGACTACTCCGCTAAGGATAAGGCCGGAAATATATCTCATAAGACTACCGCTTTCATTATAGATAAGGTTAACCCGGTTGTGGATCTGGTCATCAGGGATCCGATGAATGCCCCGAAGGCACAGAGCTTTAAGAATACTTACAGAAACAACATCAGCGGAAAAACCTATGAATACGCAAACTATTTCAACAGGAATGTTACTGTAGACCTGAATGTGACAGATGATACAGTTTATTCTGTATCCGTTTATGATAACGGTTCGCTGGTACGCAGCAAGACTATCGATCTCGAATCAAATAATGTAAGAGGATGGTCGGATAACTACACTGCTTCTTCGGAAGGCGAGCATGTAATAAGGATAAATGCTGCCGACCGTGCGGGCAGGACCGCGGCGGAACAGACTGTAAGCTTTGTCATTGACAGGACCGCACCTGTGGTGAGCACTTCGCTTAACGGTAATACTTTCAGTGAGGGCGCGCCCACGCAGTATCTGAGTATGAACGGTGTGATCGGTGTTTCGGTTGCCGATGCAAATAAGGATGACGGAGACCTGACCCGTATTCTCAGGATATCTCCTCCGGGCAGGGGAACTGCGGTTACTACTGAGCATTTTCAGGAGGGTAATACCACATACAGTGAGGAAGCTGATTATGAAGTAACATTTACCGCAGTAGACCGTGCAGGAAATGAGAGTGCAGCCAGAACGGTTACCTTCCGTGTGGATATGACTGCGCCGGTGCTGAATATTACATCAGATGCTTACGATGGAGTATCAAAGACTGAGGTTATCGTAACCTACAATGTAATTGAAGCCTTCTATGCTGACATGGAGCTTGCAAAGGTAACGGTATATAAAAAGGTCGACGGTTCGGCGGAGCAGCTGCTTAGAACGGATGACTTCCGTGCAACAGGCCAGAATTCTTCCATGCAGCTTAAACTGGAAGAAGACGGTAATTACCGCTTCGTATTCGATGCGCGTGACCGTACCGGAAATACAGCGACCACCAACTATACGGTTATGCTTGATAAGAACGCTCCGGTCATCATTCTTGATGGTGTTGCAAACTATGATAAGACAAAACAGGATGTAACCCTGGGCATAAAGATCACAGAGACCTTCTACCTGACAAATAAGGTTGATGTCTCGGGAACCAGAACCGACATTGAAGGCACAAAGGATAAGCTGGTCTTTGACCAGATGGATTTCAGCAAGATCAACAAGGCCAGTGAAGCTGATCTGGAGCAGACCTTCAGGGAAGACGGTGTCTATGATATACTCATCAAGTCAACGGATCAGGCAGGCAATGTTACGGACAAGGATGTAAACTTCACCATCGATAAGACGCCTCCGGTAATAGGAGATCTGTCAAAATATGATGGAAAGAGGCTTCGTGAATTTGTTTGGGATATCGATGAACAAAAGCTCGTTACAGACCTTACAGCCTGTGAAGTGACTGTATATCTTGACGGTGTGGTTTACGACGGTATCACGGTACCTGCGGATGGATCACATATCCTGAGGGTGGTTGCAAAGGATGAGCTCGGAAATGAGTCCTCCAAGGAAGTTACCTTTGTTCTGGACACGATCAAGCCGAATTTCATCATAACCGGTATTGAGAATAACCAGAAGATAGAGGAGCCGGCTACCATACATGTATCACTGCAGCTGGACGAGGATACACTTGATTCGGTAACGCTGAACGGGGTTGAGCAGTCGCTGGCGGGAAATCAGGCAGTCATCGTAATAGATGAGACAGGAAGCTATACGCTTGTAGCAAAGGCTCATGATGAGGCCGGTAATGTGGCGGAACTCACATGGAACTTCTCATACGGAAAAGCAGGCAGTCTGCTCTGGGTGATCATTGCAGGAGCTGCTGCGGTGCTGCTTCTGGGCGTACTTATCCTGATACGTGCCAAAAGCTGGAAACAGAAAAAGTAAAAAAATGAATAACCATTAACTCATAGATCCCTTTCGGTCAACCCGGAAGGGATCTTTTTTTAAAAGCTGTTGACAATGGGCTTACATGGTGATATAACATAATCAAATAGCGTTAGCACTCACCGAGCGAGAGTGCTAACAACGCATTGGATTTCGTAAGAGAGAGGATGTGATCTTTATGACAATCGAGAATTACACAAAGAAATCAGTTGAGGCTATCGAGGAGACGCAGAAGCTGGCTGACCGTTACGGACAGCAGGAGCTGCAGCCGGAGCATCTGCTGTATGCGCTGCTTACAATTGAGGAGAGCCTTATAGTTAAAATCCTTATGAAACAGGGAGTGGCGGTGGATGCACTGAAGGAAAAGGCGGAGGAGCTTTTGAAAGGTCTTCCCAGGGTGTCGGGCACAAGCCAGGGCCTGTATCTCGGCAATGATCTCAGAAAAGCTATCAATAATGCCGAGGATGAGGCAAAGAAGATGGGTGACCAGTATGTATCCGTCGAACATCTTTTTCTCGGATTGATAAGGCACGGCAGTTCGAATGTGAAATCACTGCTGAGACAGTATGGTATTAAGGAGTCGGAATTCATAGCTGTAGTAAAGGCTCTGAGGGATGGGAGAACAGTGCAGTCCGATAATCCCGAGGACAGCTACGAGGCTTTGGAAAAGTATGGTGTAAGCCTTGTGCAGAGGGCAAGGGATCAGAAACTTGATCCGGTCATCGGACGTGATACGGAGATCCGTAACATCATAAGGATCCTTTCCCGAAAGACCAAGAATAACCCGGTACTGATCGGCGATCCCGGTGTCGGTAAGACAGCCGCCATAGAAGGCCTGGCACAGAGGATAGTAAAGGGTGATGTACCGGATTCTCTGAAGGATAAGGAAATCTTTTCACTGGATATGGGCTCACTGGTGGCAGGGGCCAAGTATCGTGGCGAATTCGAGGAACGTCTTAAGGCTGTGCTGGACTCCGTGAAGAAGTCCGACGGAAGGATCATACTTTTCATAGATGAGCTTCATACCATAGTTGGTGCGGGAAAAACCGAGGGGTCACTGGATGCGGGAAATATGCTTAAACCCATGCTGGCCCGTGGCGAACTGCACTGCATAGGTGCAACAACGGTTGAGGAATACCGTAAATATATCGAAAAGGATAAGGCACTTGAACGGCGTTTTCAGCCGGTCATGGTTTCCGAACCTTCTGTCGAGGATACCATTTCCATACTGCGTGGGATCAAAAACCGATATGAGGTATATCATGGTGTTAAGATCTCTGATGGAGCGCTGGTGTCTGCAGCTACACTTTCAAACCGTTACATCTCGGATCGTTTCCTGCCGGATAAAGCCATAGATCTGGTGGATGAAGCCTGTGCCATGATCAAGACGGAGCTTAATTCCATGCCGGCGGAGCTGGACGAGATATTCCGTAAGATAATGCAGCTGGAGATAGAAGAGGCTGCCCTGAAAAATGAAGATGATAATCTGTCTAAGGAACGTCTTAATGTTCTTCAGGAGGAACTGGCGGAACTGCGGGAGAAGGCGGCTTCAATGAAGGCGACCTGGGAACAGGAGAAGACTGAGGTGGAGCGTGTGAGCCAGATCCGCGAAGAGATAGAGCAGACTAAGGACGCGATCCAGATAGCCCAGCGTAAATACGATCTTGCAAAGGCGGCCGAGCTACAGTACGGCAGGCTGCCGGCACTTGAAAAGGAACTGGATCAGCTGGAGGATAAGCTGGCTAATGAGGGCCGTCAGATGCTTCACGAGACTGTGACGGAGGATGAGATCGAGAAGATCATTTCCAAATGGACCGGTATACCGGTAGCAAAGCTTTCGGAGTCCGAGCGGGCAAAAACCCTGCATCTGCCGGAGGAGCTGCATAAGCGCGTGGTCGGCCAGAATACGGCCGTGGATCTTGTAAGCGACGCAATCCTCAGATCCCGTGCGGGTATCAAGGATCCTTCAAAGCCTATAGGTTCCTTCCTTTTCCTGGGCCCCACTGGTGTAGGTAAGACCGAACTTGCAAAAGCCCTTGCGGAAGCCCTTTTTGACGATGAAAACAGCGTTGTCCGTATAGACATGAGTGAATACATGGAGAAGCACAGCGTGGCAAGACTCATCGGAGCGCCTCCGGGATATGTGGGTTATGACGAGGGTGGACAGCTGACTGAGGCTGTACGGCGCAAACCCTATGCTGTAGTGCTCTTTGATGAGGTGGAGAAGGCTCATCCGGATGTATTCAATGTAATGCTGCAGATACTGGATGACGGGCGCATCACTGATTCCAAAGGAAATACAGTGGATTTCAAGAATACCATCCTGATCATGACATCAAATATCGGCTCGCAGTATCTGCTGGACGGTATCGGTGATGACGGTGAATTCCTGCCGGATACGGAAGAAAAGGTTATGGGGGATCTGAGAAATTACTTCAGGCCCGAATTCCTGAACCGTCTGGATGAAACCATACTCTTCAAGCCGCTGACCCAGAAGGAGATCGGTTCGATCATTGAACTGCTCATGAAGGATCTTAACGCAAGGCTTGCGGATAAGGAGCTGAAGGTGGAGCTTACGGATGAGGCAAAGAGCCTTATCATCGAGCGCGGTTATGATGCCGTATACGGTGCGCGTCCGCTGAAGCGTTATCTGCAGAAGCATGTGGAGACACTGGTTGCACGTAAGATCCTGCAGGGGACACTTCGTCTCGGTGACACCATAACCATAGATGTGATAAATAATGAGCTTGAATGTGCTTGATTTAATACCTCCGGAATACTATTATAGAAGAAGTATCATATGTGTTTCGGAGGTTGCATTATGAGAAAGATAAAGAGGTGGGTGGCATTATTTCTTATGATAGGATTGCTGTGCTCCGGCGGTATTATTGCAGATAAAGATATCGCGGAAGCAGCAGCGTCCTCATCGGTTTGGGTCAAAGATTCAACCGGCTGGAAGTATATCGATAAGAATGGTATATCCGTAAAGAATAAATGGAAGAAGATCGGTGGGAAATGGTACCATTTCGATGAAAACGGATATATGCAGACAGATTTCCAGAGAATAGACGGCGAGAGATACTATTTCGGCACCAATGGAGTAATGAGGACCGGCTGGAAAAAGATCACCAGAAACGGAAGTACCTTCTGGTATTATTTCGGCGGAAACGGCGTCATAAGGACAGGAATGCAGAAAATAGGAGGCAAGCAGTATTTCTTTAATAATTCCGGAATGATGTTGTATGACAGATGGGTAGTAGTGGACAAGAAGAATTATTACTTAGGCAGCAACGGAGTAATGTATACCGGAAAGAAGACCATAGGCGGAAGAGTTTTCGTATTCGGGAATGACGGTGTGCTGATAAAGGAGATAGAACAGGAAATAAAAGATCTTTCATCTGCAAAGGTGGGTGACAGAGTCAGATTCGGAAAGTACGAACAGGATAATAACCGCAGCAACGGAAAAGAGCCTATAGTATGGTGGGTGGCGGATAAACAGGGAGATAAACTGTTCCTTATAAGTGAATATGCACTTGATGTTCAGCCGTATAATAAAACCAGAACGGACTGTACGTGGGAAACCTGTACATTGCGCAGCTGGTTGAATAAGGATTTCAAAAAAGCCGCCTTCAGTAATTCGGAGTTAAAAAAGATTCAGGTCACCCATCTCGAGAATCAGGATAATCCGGATAGATTACATGTAATCCTGGGTGGAAATGATACGGATGATATGATATTTATCCCCGATTTGAGACAGTTGATTTTCTTTAAACAATTTAATTATATGGTCAATGAAGAGTACTTTTTTGACAGGTTTCACGAAGGGTGTAATGCAACGGCATACGCAAAGTCACGAGGGCTTAAAACCTACAAGTGGAATGAATCGGAATCGGAGGCCAAAAAAGCATTTGACGGCAGAACGTACTGGTGGCTAAGAGAACCCGGTTTTTTTCAGACATTTGCCCAATGTATTGGTGTAGACACTAATTCTTTAGTCGGATACGCTGTGGATCAGCTTTTGGGAGTACGTCCGGCAATATGGATAAAGCCGTGATATTATTTAGATAACTGACTTATTGTTTAAAAAATCTGTTGCATTTTTAACGAAAAAAGTATAAAGTAATGAGTGGTGTGTCTCACTTTAATGTGTTAAAGTGAGACACCACGCATTTTTTTAGAATAAAGGAGAAGGACGCATGAAAAAGTATTTCCAGCCTGAGATAGAGACCATGCCTGTTGAGGAAATCAAAGCGCTTCAGTCAGAGAGACTTGTAAAGCAGGTCGCATATGTATATGCGAACAATAAGTATTATAGAAAACTGATGGATGAGAAGGGTGTTACGCCCGAGGATATAAAGGGACTTGAGGATCTTCACAAGCTTCCGTTCCTTACGAAAAATGATCTGAGGGAGGCTTATCCCTACGGACTTCTTTCCTGTCAGACAAAAGATTGTGTTCGTATCCAGTCTACCAGCGGTACCACCGGACGCCGCGTGGTTGCATTTTATACCCAGCATGACCTGGATCTCTGGGAGGACTGCTGCGCAAGGGCGCTTGTTGCTGCAGGTGCGTCCGAGGATGATGTGGTTCAGGTGTGCTACGGTTACGGACTTTTCACCGGCGGCCCGGGACTTCACGGCGGCTCCCATAAGGTGGGAAGCCTGACCATCCCCATGTCCTCCGGTAATACAGAGCGTCAGATACAGTTTATGAGAGACCTTGATTCCACGATCCTCTGCTGTACGCCGTCCTATGCCGCATATCTTGCAGAACGTCTTTATGAAATGGGTTGTACCAAGGATGATATCCGTCTGAAGGCAGGTATATTCGGTGCAGAGCCCTGGACAGAAGAAATGCGTCACGAGATCGAGAGCAAGCTCGGCATTAAGGCGTATGATATCTACGGACTTACGGAGATCTCCGGACCCGGTGTTTCCTTTGAATGTTCCGAGCAGAGCGGCATGCACATTAACGAGGATCATTTCATTGCCGAGATCATCGACCCTGAAACAGGTGAGGTGCTTCCCGAGGGTGAAGAGGGCGAGCTGGTGTTCAGCAGCATTACCAAGGAAGCTTTCCCGCTGCTCCGTTATCGTACAAGAGACCTCTGCGTGCTGTCACGTAAGCCCTGCTCCTGCGGACGTACACATATCAAGATGTGCAAGCCCAAGGGACGCAGTGATGACATGCTGATCATCCGCGGTGTCAATGTATTCCCGTCACAGATCGAGACCGTTCTGCTGAAGGAAGGCTACACACCCAATTACCAGATCCTCGTAGACCGTATCGGAAATGAGGATACCTTTGAGATCAACGTAGAGCTGTCCCAGGAACAGTTCGCCGCACTTCAGGATGATGACTTTGCAAAGGCTGAGAAGAAGCTGGTATCCGCTATGGTCGCCATGCTCGGTATCCGCCCGAGAGTACACCTCCTGGCTCCTCATTCGGTTGTACGAAGTGAGGGTAAGGCTGTACGTGTTGTGGATAAGCGTAAGCTGCATGACTAAATATGGGGACGGTTCCTACCGGCTTATAATAACTGAGGGGACGGTTCTTATCGTTCCGGTGGTGACCCTGATGAGAAGATCAGGGAAACTGCCGGGCCGGTAAGAACCGTCCCCTTTGTCTGCGGTAAGAGCCGTCCCCATAGCCGGCTAGTCGGATATATCGGAATCAAGTGTGACTCTGAAATGATACTCGGGGAATTCATCCTCCAGCATCTTTACGAGTCTGCAGTATTCCGCTTCACGGTCCGGAGCGGCGAAATCCATGACCAGATCGAAACGGATATCCTTTGCTTCCTCGTCGATGTAGAAGCCGTGTATCTGCAGCACATACTGATCCGCGAGGACTTTGTCACGGATCCTTTCATGAAGCTGCTGCGCTTTATCGCCGCTGGTATTTACGGAGTAGATCCCGATACCCGTAAGGACCACATGATGCTTCTCGAAAACAGTCTGCTGCAGATCGCGTTCCAGCTTGTCTATCTCAACTGCCGTCATGGTATCCCGGATCTCTACATGTACAGACCCAATCAGTGTATTCGGACCGTAGCTGTGAAGTATAAGGTCGTATGCACCGTAAACCTCCGGGTGGGAGTTGAGAGTCTCCTTGATCTTTTTGGACAGCTCCCCGTCTATACGTTCTCCAAGGATATGGCTTATGGTATCACTCATTACTTCATATCCCGTTTTAAGGATCATAAATGAAATGAAGATACCAAGCCAGGCTTCAAGACTGATATGCCAGATGAGGAAGATGACCGCCGATATAAGGGTTGTAGCTGAAAGGACCGCATCCATCCTCGCATCCTCACCGGATGCAACAAGGGCATCGGAATGTACAGCTTTACCCACGCCTTTTACATAATGTCCAAGGACAAGCTTAACAGCTATGGCAGTTGTAATGATGATCAGAGATACTGCCGAGTAGTCAGGTTCAACGGGCTCGATGATCTTCCTTATGGATTCCTGCATGGATATGACTCCCGCATAAATGATGATCACAGCTATGATCATGGCTGTAAGGTATTCAATCCGTCCGTGCCCGAGAGGATGCTTCTTGTCGGGCTTTTTTGCCGCAAGCTTGGTGCCTATTATCGTTATGAGGGATGAGAGTACATCCGTCAGGTTATTTACCGCGTCAAGGATTACCGCTATGGAATTGGCAAGCAGTCCGACGGTAGCTTTAAATGCGGCAAGAAGGACATTTGCAATGATGCCGATTATGCTTGTGCGTATTATACGTTTCTGACGATCCATCTCTGAAACCTCCGGCAGTCTTTTATTCCGTGATAACGCTGCATACTTTGGTGATCGAACGCGGCAGGGCATCCCTTGAATTATTCCAGGGCTTGTCAGCGTTCCTGTGATCGAATTTGTCGATGAACCAGGAAAGGTCGCCGTTTACACGCTCTATCCCGTCGAAAAATACCTTGTTCAGAACGGGAAGAAATGTGTCCAGTTCAGCCTTGCCCAGCCTTTTTTCTGCTTCCTCATAAAGCCTGCCGTAATGACCCAGACAGAAGCCTTTGCAGCTCTTCACCTTTTCATGGAAGCTTTCTTCCTTTTTCCAGAGATAGAAGAAGGTATCGATATAACGGTCGAAGACGGGAGTGATGCGCCGGCATACAAAGCAGGTTCCTTCAACCCTGTGGATCATTTCCGTAACGGGTGAGTCGGATCGCTTTTTGCCGAAAAGTCCGCCCTTTTCTCCGGGACCTTTTTCCGCAGCTTCCTTCAGTTCCCTTACCTGGCGGTTTATGTGGGTATTCAGCATGAGCGCGAGACCGAGGCGGTTTTTCTCGGCATAGAGCCGTCTGATATGTGCGGGGCAGAAACCGAGTCTGTCGGTTACCTCACGGTTGTCATCCTCCATATAGCTGGGACCGAGCGTAAATTCTATAGCGTCCTGCTCAAGTCTGCTGAATATGGAACAGAACGGGCACTCTGTGTCCTTTTCAAATGCTTCGTTTACGGGTATGGTAAAAAGATGTTCCGCCATAATAAATCCCCCCTGAAACAGACCGAATGATTTGCGGGAAAATAAGCTAACGGGCCGCCGCGCAGTCGCGGGGCCCGAAACTTGTGACCCGGTCAACATTGTATCAGATTTCAGGAGGGAAAGCAATCTGGCCGGTCTGTCTATTTACCTGCCGTTTTTACAAGGTACAGGAATTCAGCCTTGAAATCATCATCCATCACATCGGGAAGGACCTTAAGACGGTCATAGATGCTCTTATAGGATGCTGTTCCGCTGTATTCGGATTTTCTGAGGAGCATTCCGAATTCCGCAACGCCTGCCGCAAAGGATGTGTCGTCATCCATTTCGCTCTCGATCATGTCTTTTGTTACGGGGTATGTAAGGAGTGTGCTCTCCGATGCATCAGGCTCCTTGTAACGGATATTTACCGTAAGCAGCTCTTCGTTATCGCCGGCTGAGGTTGTTAATGAGGGCTTGTTTTCCTCATAACGGCTTTCCACGCCGGCTACCTCGAACTTTGAATCCACGGGTACTACTTCATAAAGTACCGTTACCGTCTGACCGGATCCGACCTCACCGCCGTCCTTTTTATCATTTGCAAAATCTTCTGCAGCCATTTCCCTGTTTTCATAACCTATGAGGCGGTAACCCTTTACCTGTGCGGGATTGAATTCAACCTGGAATTTAACGTCCTTTGCAACTGTGTAAAGAGTGGACCACATTTCATCCTTAAGCACGCGGGTTGCCTCTGCGGTGCTGTCAATGTAGGAGTAATTGCCGTTGCCGTAGTCGGCAAGAGCTTCCATCTTGCTGTCCTGATAGTTTCCGGTTCCGAAACCGAGGCAGGAGAGGAATACTCCCGTTTCACGCTTCTCTTCAACAAGGCTGATGAGATCGGCTTCCGATGAGATACCTACATTCAGATCACCGTCGGTTGCAAGGATTATACGGTTGTTTCCGCCCTTGATGAAATACTTTTCAGCGATCTCGTAAGCCTTCTTTATTCCGCCCTCGCCGTTGGTGCTTCCCCATGCTTCAAGGGCTTCTACGGCTTCCCTTATGCGTCCGTGATCGGATCCCTTTGCGCCTTCTAGTGCAACAGTCTCGCTTCCCGCATAGGTTACGATGGATACGGTATCATCGGCTGTGAGGTTATCCGTAAGAATGCTGAAAGCCTTCTGTGCCAGCGGAAGCTTGTCATAGTCGAACATGGATCCCGATGTATCGATAAGGAATACTATGTTGGATCCCTTCTCGGGCTTTATCTCTTCAGCCTTTACTCCGACGCGGAGCAGAAGAGTGTCCTTATTCCACGGACATTCCGCGAGAGCTGTGGTCACACCGAACTTATTTCCGCCCGAAGGTGCTTCGTAATCATAATGGAAGTAGTTTATCATTTCCTCGATCCTGATGGCAGAATCGCTTATTCCATAGCCGTCGTTTTCGAAAATGCTCCTTCTGAGATTGGTATATGTGGCTGTGTCAACATCCGCACCGAAGGTGGAGAAGGGGTTTGCGGAAACGGAAAGGAATCCGGATTCCTTTATATTGTTATAGCTTTCGGTATTCCAGTTGCCGTCCTGAACGAAGGGTTCATAGGGAACTGAGGGACCTGTATAGGAGTCTTCAGCTTCACAGACTCCGGCAGCCATGTCGCAGGAGTAGTTTCTGACACCGCTTGCGGCTTTATTAGTTGCCCCGCTGAGCCTGGCGTTTTCGAAAAAGTCATACATCTCGTTGTAACAGCCGTCGTACTTTGCTCCGGCCTCATTGATCCTCTTCTCTATCTCTTCATCAGTATAGATCCTGGCAATCTTAACGTTGGTGGCGGGTTCCAGGAGCGAACTGCCGGGAGTATCTCCGGTTGTGCCGCAGCCCGTCATAACAAAGCATGCTGCCAGTGCAGATGCAAGACATCTTGCTGTTGTGATCTTTCTCATTCTCATATTTTTTCCTCCCTTTGAATGTAATGCCCCCTCACTACAGTTCAGCGGCCTTTTTTTCTTTTATCAGGTTGTTGAAAGGGATACGATGGATGAATATGTTTTTTATGGAAAGAATTAAAAAAAAATGATATTATGGTATGCGTCATTTTCAGACTAATAAA
>Ga0247608_10001545_pt1 | contig 31499 bp, 26 predicted proteins | sample 176DNAGHGlowgp2_FD_193490 | JGI IMG/M metagenome (GOLD analysis project Ga0247608, IMG submission 193490) | Sheep rumen microbial communities from Palmerston North, Manawatu-Wanganui, New Zealand - 1766 DNA GHGlow gp2 | ecosystem: Host-associated > Mammals > Digestive system > Stomach > Rumen ...
GCCAACGAGGACAAGTTGAACACGGCAAAGAAAATGGTTCGCGACGGAGTGCTGTCCGTCGAAAACGCCATGTCGTATTTCGGCTTTACCAGGGAACAGATTTTCGGGAGCTAGCCGTAATTCGATATTAACAAAACATCAATGCGGCTCCCGATGGGAGCCGATTGAGATTTTAAGCCATCCTTAGCCTTATCCACTTGCGGAACCACTCGGGTTCGGAATCTACGACATCCGCAAGAGCCTTAATACGGCGTTTTCCCAGGCGCTTGTCCAAAAGAGCCAGCAGACGTATGAAGTAATTCTCGTTGGCAAAGGATTCTTCAAAAGATAGTTCGTTCAAGAACCTGTGAACATAGAACATCACGCTTTCGGAACTAAAGTCACATGCAGGAACATATCCGAACCTCTTAATCACCTCATTCTTATTAGCCTGCGAACAGATAGACGATGCATCTGAACGATACAGTTCCATATAGTATTGCGGATTTGTGGAAAACCAGACTTCACCATCTACCAGAATGGAAAAAACATGCATTTCGGTAAACCAAAGCCTATTTTCCCTATCCTTGTTCGTGCGATAGACGTCGTAATGGTAGCTCACTCGGCCCTTTAGGTTTTCGGCAAGCCTGCTTTCCAGAATCTGCCTAGTCTTGCTCCACATAGTTCACCTCGGTATAGTCAGGTTTACCGTTTCATTGATTTCATGAGGCTACGGATTTGCTTGTCACTCATTTTGGGGGCGGGCTTGGCGCCGGCCGCAGGTTTTTGCGGGGTAAAGTCCACAAGATTTTGGGGCACTTTAACAAATGTCTTCGGGAAATCCAGTGCGCCAGCGGTGGCAATACCCGCCTCGCTCACCAGATACTTTTTGAGCCGCTCGAACCAGTCAGCGTTTTTCATGTTGAATACCTTCGCGCCCTTGCGGTCGGCCATTTCGATTGCCTGGCCCGTGCCACCCGAATCCCGCGAGCGCGTCGCGGCAGTCTCGCAGCCGTCCTTGGTGTAACACACCACGAAATCGATGGTGCAATCGAGATTCCTCCCGAAAACCTGGTTCGTGTTCCGGGCGTACAAATCAAGCGCATGCCCCTGCAGGCGTTCGTGCGCGGGGTGCAATTCCTTTGCGATGGCTCGGGTCGTTTCCGTCGCATCTGCGGGAGTGAAGATGTTCTTGTGGGCTGGCGATTTTACACCATATTCAAAGGCTGCATCGGCCCCTTTGGCACCGCCACTATTCAGCGTGTAGCCGAGCTTTTCGAGTTCACCCGCAATCCATGCCATCACGTTTTCCACAGGTTCATTCGTGTTCGGTTCGCGGAATCCGCCCAAATCGCGATGCCCGATTCCTGCGTAAGTCTTGCTGTTGCCCGTCGCTCCAGGCAAGTCCTTGAACTTAATCATGTCTATATCCTTTTGTTCATCATGTTTTTACTTTTGCGCAGTTCTCAATTCCACCACAGGTTTTGCCAACAATTCCTTGCACCTTGATATGTAATTCGGGTCGCCGTGCTCGCGTTCCAGAATCGTCAGGGCCTTTTCAAGAGAATCCTTCCACTGCGGGAACAGTTCGTTCAAACGGAGATAGTGGAAATCGTCATCGAACTCGCTTATGGTCCATTTCGCCCATTGAATCTCACTCTCCTTTTGCACAGAAGAATCGTATTTCTTCAGGATACCTTCAAATTGTTCCCTAGACTCAAATCCGAAAATTCTCATATTCGAGGGCTCGTTGGCGGTGCCATAGATTCGTTTGTAGTGAAACCCGTCATCGGCGAGTTCGGCAACGGGCTGCAGGGCGAAACCCTTTGCGAAAACATTTGGCACAGGGAACACCTGTTCTTGAACAAAGCGCCTTTCGAAACCACTGACTTCAATCCAGTAAGGCACACCGCACTTAACGATAAATTCATCAACGCTTATATTCTGCAGAAATGCTTTAAGTTGTTCCCGCTCCTTTTTCAAGGCGGGTAGGCGTTCCTCGACTTGCCCTTTCAGCAGTGGTGCCTGCCGCTGGAAAATATTTTGCAGAGCCTTGCAAAGCCCAGGGCCATCTTTCTGCGCGATTGCCTTGTCAGCTGTAGCGAGCAATTGTTGTAAAGCCGTTTTTTCGGAGGCAGCAAAGCCAGCCCACATGGCACATTCTTCACCAACTGGTGGGAATATGGCCCTGTCTTTCTCGAGTCCCTTGAGAAGTGCCGCAGCGGAGTCATCATACACTTCCGCAACGTCCGCAAACATCGTCCCGTAATCTTTCTCGGGATTTTTAGGGATGATTCCCTGCAAAAATTCCATAGCATAGAGGGTCTTGTCGACCAAGTCAAGTGCAACAACGGTGGCCTTGATTTCATTGTCAGCCTTTTCGCAATATTCACCTTCAGTAGGAACTTCGGCAAGGTCAATTTCCATACCGTCGTACCAGCTATAGGTGCTGAGGGCGACATGGGCCCTTCGAAGCATCGCCCTCTTAGTTTCGAATACGGCAAGTTCCCTCTGGAAAGCTGCAATTCTAGTAAGGACCATATTTCTACCACCCATAAAAGTCTTTTTCGTGGTTAAATATATAATTAATATGCGACAAATAATGACACATTTAATTTACGGCCAACTACTGACTACGCCGGGAGGATTTTTGTAAACGGGGCCATTGTACCACTTGGGTAGCTTGCCCTTTTTCTCTAGCATCGATTGCCTGAAGATTTCAAAAGTGTCCGCCTCGCTCGAGACGTTCCACCGGTCGATATCGCCATCAAAGTTCGAGCGCACAAACATACGGCCCATTTTTCTTACATTCGACACATCCCAATTACTGATATCGCCGTTAAAGCACGAGTCCGCAAACATGTAGTCCATTTCGGTCACGTGCGAAACATCCCACTTGCTGATATCGCCATTAAACAGCGAAAATTCAAACAGGTAATTCATGTTCGTCACACGCGAAATATCAATACAGTTTAGGTCGCAGCCTGGGCCATATTGCCAGACCATGGAATCGATAAGTGACTTGAGGTGCTCGCGGTTCTTCGCCACGATAGGCGTGGGACTAATCATATTGACTCCAATTAAAAAAATCCCTGTCTACTACAATACCGTAAATAAACGAATCAAAAACCCACAAAATTATGGCTAAAAAGGCATGTCGTCTGCAGTTTCATCGCTGTCTGTATGTTGGCGATGGTATTGACGATAACTGGTCCAACCTTTATCAAGAACTTCCATCGGAATGGCGTCTATATCGAATGCGGATTTGCCCTTGTCGGTCTTTTCTTGGCGTCGTTCGGCCTTTAGGAAAAGCGACTTCCCGTAAGCGATTAACTCGCTGGGTTTTCCGCCGGGCGGAGCCTCGTTCGGTCCGCGCAACAGGCCTTCTTCTTCGGTAAATTCCTCGCTTTGCCCGTGGGCCTTGTTCTCCACGAACCACACGGTGGTATCGGCCGCATTTTCCATCCAGAGGCTGTCTACAATCCAGTCGTATTCTATCCCGTTGACGTCCAGGAATGTCGTGGATTTCCAGAAGCAGTTCCAGCCCTCGCTTGAAATGAACAGGTACTCCAAACCGTCCAATTTCGTGTCCAGATTACTTGCTCGTCCGCGAGAAACATCGCCCATGACGAAGTAGCCGTCGTCTTCTGCCGAGGACACCTTCGCGTATTCTGCAGAGCCCATAAAATGCTTCTGCATCCCTTCGCCAAGAGGGGCTTCCGTCAAACTTTCCAGGATGTCGTGGAGTTTTTGAATCTGCTCCGACTTGGCGATAATCAAGGTCTTGTTGCTTGTTTCTACGCCCATTATCTGGTTCCTTTTTTATTGCTAAGCTTGTAGGCCGTTCCCGTATTGTTTTTCAAATTCAATTACCAAACTGCAAGGCTCAGGAAAGTACCTTTTGAGAATATTCATTCCGATGGTATAGATTTTTTGGGGTATGCCGAACACCGGTTCGGCAATGCCGCCCGCGATGCAGGCCAGGGTGTCACTGTCACCGCCCAGCGACACAGCGTTGCGGATAGCGTCTTCGAAATCGTCTGCCTCCAGCACGCAGCGGATGGCCTGCGGCACGGTTCCCTGGCAAAGGGCGGCTCCCGGGTATGCCCAGCTGTATTCCGGACGCAGCTCGTCAAGGGTAAAATTCAGATCGTAACCAAATTCGCTTTCGATAGTCGCCTTGATTTCGTCTTTGCCCGCTTCCTTGCGGGCCATAAAAATGGCAAGTGCCGTCGCCTGGGCGCCCTTAATCCCTTCGGGATGGTTGTGGGTGCATTCGGCGGATTCCTTTGCGCGGGCGAGAACCTCCTCTTTGGTGTCAAAGGCCCAGCCGACGGGAGCAATGCGCATCGCGGAGCCGTTTCCGCAGCTGTTGTAGGGTTCGTGCACCCCTGTCGCCATCGCCCTATCCACATACTCTAAAAACCTGCCGCCGTAACCGCCCACAGGGCATTCATACCTGCTAGCGTAATCTACGTAGTATTTCCACGCTTCGCCACCGTGCATAATCCAGTCGGCCGTGGCAAAAGTCAGAATGCTGTCATCGGTGGGCGACATATTGTCGTCCACCCAGTCGAATTCCTTGGTCTTGATGTTGTGGAACTCGTAAATCGACCCCACCGTATCGCCGATAATGGCCCCAATCATAAATGCTCCTTTTGCCGTGTTCTTATGGCTACAATATAGATTCTGTATGCGACAAATGATGACGGGAAAAGCTATTTGATAGAAGGCTCTTTATTTATATTTTTATCCATTCCGATATCACCTTGACAAGATTTTCTTCAATATTTCTCATTTCTTTTTCAAAGGATATCCTGTTTGCATCCGTATTACCCTCTTTATAGCAAGGAATTGGAACTGCAACGATAGAAACCTCTCCACCATATCCGTATGCCTTTTTTGAATTTTCAGGAGTCTTAATATTTTCTGCTTCAATTTTCTTAGGCGAAGCAAGCCTATACGGCGAAACAAGTAAAGCCACGGGCGCTTTCAACCGATACATATAAACAATCATTTGATATAGGTCATCTTTTCTATAATGGAAGGTGGGACCTTTATTTTTACTAACTGATTCACTTGTAGATTCATCTTCCTCAGATTCTTTATTTTCATCATCTGTCGTCGTACACAGTTTCTTATACTTGGCGTCAACAACAATCCCGTCAGCAGTTTCTTTCGTTGGTTCGCGGTAAAAATCAGGATAATATTTAGTTTTACTCCCTTTGTACAGGTATAGTCCATTTTCCCCGGTTCTGTTATTGGAATGGATTAAGCCTAGTTTGCCATCTTCAAATACCTTCGCCAGATATTCTTCCCAAAGGCTAGCCCCGTCAAACAGGATTCCCGCAATTTGATTATCGTCATCGCCACCATAGCTCAGCTTTTTGTGTTGCAATATGCCAAGGCATAGCATCCGGAGCGGTTCGTAGGCCGTATAATAGGGGTGCGTGACAGGGTGAAGGTTCTGCGCAATCACTTTCGCGCGATCGTTCTTGGTGTAGGTTGGCGTTGCCGCAATAATCTTGCCCACATCGTCGCGGGCATCGCCATCAAGAATGGAGAAACCCATGGAACGGATGTATTCGATGGTATGCCGCACCAGTTGTGTTATCTTGTTGTCAGCGGTGTATTCGCGAGTGTGGTAGGCGACCTTTCCATTAAACGGAATGTTGTAGCGAATGTGGCGAGCCACATCGATAGGGCCACGGACATTGGCGTCATTGTATTCGCGGGTCACGTAGGCACGGAAAATCCCCTGCTTGCAGGCCTCTTTCAGGTAACTCGGAAACAGATATGGCAAAAAATCGTAGAAAGACTCCGCGCCCGAACTGGTGCTTGGAGCAATCGCCATGTTGCAGACTTTTTGCAGCATGTAGTGCAAAAAGAAGTTGTCCTTGCCGGCTTCGTCGTCGAAGCGGGATGTAATCTGCATCCGCACTTCCGATGGTTTGCCGTCTTTTTCTTCGCCGCGGAGGGTGAAAAAGCCCATGACATTGCCTGTTCTGAATTTTGGATTTTTTGTATTTTCTTCCAACAAGTCAAAAAGAACTTTGTCTTTGGTGTCAAGGTCGCTTTCGGCCGCATTAGATGGAAATACAAGAAACTTGCCGTATTTTTTCTTATTTTCAGGCTTTGCGAGTTCGGTTAAAGAAACTCTATTAAATTTTTGGAGAGTTTTCTCAAATTGCTCATACGCCGGAGATTTGACGACACCGATTTTACCTTTATCGTCATAATCTTTCCATGCATTATCCCATGGAACAGTATTGTTATACCGGTTGTCTTTTAAGGAAATGAACATTTTTTTGACTTTTAACGATTAGGAGTCCTTTTCTTCAGGTTATTGATCATCTTCACCATCACCATTCTTTACTGCAACAGGCTGATTTTCCTTCTTTACTTTTTCATCAATTGTTCCGTCTTCTTTGTATTTGTCTTCTAAATTGTACGCCTTTTCTAATTTTTCAAGTTTTCCATTTTTGCCTTCAACATTGTCCATTCCACGAAGGTATTCGCGAAGAACTCCTTCAAGATGGTTTTCCCAAAGAGATTTGTACGCTTCGTCCTGATTTTCTTCAGCCTTTTTATCATCGTCTGTTTTACAGTAATTGGCAAATTTTAGGAAATACGCTCCACCAATCTGATATGCCTGACCTAAATTGAATTCCTTGTTCAAAATGGCATTGTTCAGATTGTCCATTCGATTTTTTATGTTCTCAAGGCAGGGTGAAACATCTATTTCATCATTATTCCCGTTTTTCCATTTGGTTCCATTTCCAAACATCGATTCCCGGCTATCTTCTGCCTTGATTTCCTTAAATGCAAATCGACGACGCATGGCGAAATCCATACTTTCGACACTGCGGTCAATGTCGTTCATCGTGCCGATGATATAGACATTTTCGGGAACAAAGAAATGACCGTGATTGTCCTTATCATCATCCGATATTCCCAGTTCTATATCAAATTCATTCGCATCCTTTTGAAGGTTTGCATATTGAGTTTGAATTGTCGTTAACTTTTCTGCACCTTCTTTATGCTTTTTCAAATCCTCATATTTGACGCGATATCCCGGATCTATTGAATAGAATAGTTCTCCAAAAATCTTAGACATTTCACCACGATTTATTTCGTCAATGATAAAAACGTACTTTTTCTCTTTAATTTGCTCAGGAGCTTTCGGCTCCTCATCTTGTTTTTGTCCATAAATTTCATTAAGTACGGCCCAGTAAGAAGAAGCATGGCAACCCTTTATAGCATTTCTAATATCGTTGTTTGAAATTTTTTCCAAAGATGTTTTGTCGGGGAAATTCTTTGCCAGTTGAGCCGTTCGATTGAACGATACACGATAAACACGATTAGATGAAGAATTTTTTGTTTTAAGAATGATTGTATTTTGTTCGGATACTTTAACTATATCCATTTTCTTGCCAGTTTTTAATACAACTTCGCTAATTTCACCATTCTCTATAGAATCAATATAATTGTTGTATTTTGTTTCGAAATTGTAATCACGCTTTCTTTCTTCAGGCGTTTTCTTACTATCAACTAAATTCTTCAAAGCTTTTTCGCAAAATTTCTTGAATATGCCGTCTTTGGGCTCAAAACCTATATTATCATCACCATCAGCTTTGGGGCGTAATCCTTCTACAAAGTCTGTATAATCGTAGGATTGATGGAACTGGACAAAACCAATTTCATTCTCGGTACAATCCATCATCTTTGTTGCAATTTCCTTCGCTAGGTAGGTTTTGCCTGTACCCGGAGCACCATGAAGAATGATGTTGTGGTTATTGATGAGAAGTTCAGTAATTTCCTTCATTTGTTCTTCCATAATAATTTCCTTACGCAATTGTTCCTGACATTCCATAAATTTATTTAATTGTTGTTTTTCCCACTCAACAATTTCCTGTATAAATTTTTCTTTTGCATTTTCATCAGAGATTGATTTTTCTGCGATTTTAATTCTCATGCCAGTCTTGTTGTTATCAGAACATAATTTCTCAACATATGCATTTGATTGATTTTGTTGACGATTCCACAATGTAACAAGACGTTCAACAGATTTTTTATAGTTGTTTTTTAGAACATCAGGTATTTGGCCATCATTAGCCCACCATTTAAATTCACATTTTATTTTGTCATCGTCATCGTCAATAAAAAAACCATTCTGGGTGTGCCACTCACATTTATAGACAATTCGAGAATTCTCCCCCCTTTTGTAGTCTTTTTTTTCCCCATTATTAAGTCTGGCAAGCAGATCTTGGGCGATGTCAACACAATTTTTCTTTTCACTCATCTTTCACTTTCCTTTGCGCTTTGCACATTTAAATTCATTCCAGGCCATTTACGGCGTTGTTAAAATATTCCCAGATTAGCACCATCGACATGGTGTCGAGTTCGCAGTACTTGAGCAGGCCTTTGCGAAGCACGTTGTACTTGAGAGCATCCTTAGACGGGTTCGCCGCTGTAATGGCATTGTCCCATTCCACGCTCGGGTCGAGCGCCTGGAAACTGCGGAACAACACGAGTGGCAAGCCACCATTGTTAATACGGGTATCCTCTTCGGCACCCATCTCGTCGTCAGATACGCTTTGGTCGTATTGTTTCAGTTCTTCCTCACTCCAGAGGCCCTGTGCTGCAATTTCCTTGATAAGTTCGTTCTGGATTTCGTTAAGCTGCGGCAGCGCCTTGTACGGGTTCTGGATTTCTCCTGTTTTTTCATCCTTTTGGACCAATGCGATAGGGTTGTCGGGTGTATAGTTGCAGCTTTTGATTTCGCTACCATAAATGGGCTTACTATACTTTTCTTGAATATATGTTCCGCTATTCAATATTGCGGGCAACACCTGCTTGATAGAATTCGAGCCCTTCATAATCGGGTGCCAGTAGAACCGCTTGACGATTTCGCAGAGGTCAATCATGTCGCGTCCTTTTCCTTTTTCAGGGTAGGTGACGCCAGATTTTTTCTCTTCGTCGGTAACATGCGTTATGGAATCGATAAATTCAATTAATTCATCTTTGTCGACTTGGTCTTTTTTTATTTGGTTTGCATATTTGGGGTCGTTCAGTTGCTGGCGAATAGCTCTTAATATGCTGTTTTCGTGCGAGGCATAACGGAATACCGAGCCTTCTGAGCCTAATTGCTCTTTTAGTTCACGAACAAATTTAAAATTGGGAAACTTGCCGGGCTGCGTTTCCAAATACTGTCCTTTGTGTTCAATGCGCCCATCCTCATAAATAATATGGTGCGAGAACTGGAAGGCAACCTGTTCATAAGGACGTTGTCCTTCAAAGTAGGGCAATGCGGAGTTCGTCGTCTCGAAATCGATCATGTGGAGCGGGAATTTCCATTTTTCTTTCATTTCCGCTCTGAGTTCTTTTTTTAAAATAGAGACGTCGGTCTGGCCATTCTTTACGCCGTCAATCTGGACCCACTTGCGCCTGTTGGTAGTCCAACCTGTTTCCGTTCCGTCTTTTTTCCGGGGATACACCGCTTCCGTAATGTCCTTTATAAAATAAATTCCACTACGTATCCAATCGTCTTTCGTATTAGGCGAGCGAGTTAGACCCGTGCCGTTTATATCCTTGATCAAAGGTTCTCCATTATCAAAATACTTCTCTATCTTTCCCTTCGCCTTCTCGCGCCAGCATTCTTCAAAGCCACTCTTCTTTTCATTGTCGCAGCTGCTCTGATTTCCTTCTTCGCTTTTTTCCGAAAGTTGGAACGGGCACTTAAAGCACTTGCTGCCCAAAAGGCAATAATGTTTCTCGTTGTTCACGAACCACTTTGCTTTTTCTTCAATGAACGAGACAAACGACATACCTAACACATCTGCCTGTTCGGCAGTTTTGCCTTCGATAACTAGCTTACAATCATTATCGACGGAGAAAGGCTTCAATATACGCTCGTGTGGTTTCTTTAATATTTCAAGAGCCTCGGGCATAACCTCGGCATGGGCACGTTTTTCGCCATCGCTCCCCACGCTCTTCTTGATACGGAAAAGGCTGTTTAACCGAGGGATGGTATTCATCTTACTCTTATCCGGCATCATCAGGTATGCTTGCACAATCCAGGGTTCATTCGGATAATCTGTTTTTAACGCATTTTCAACAACCCATTTCTGGAAAGCAACATCGTAAAGGTAGTCGCGAATGTCGGAATTCACGATTTGTTTACCCTTATACTTGCCTCCCTGCGCTATAGAAACAAAATCAATTTTAGGATCCCAGCTTTTCGCCTTAACCTCAATCAGCTCAATCTTATGTCCGTCCTTTTTTACCACGTCGGCACGAACAAAACAATCCCCGAAACGGAACGCCGCTTCTGCAATGTTCACGTTTTCCTGCTCGAAGAGCTCGCGGGTGCGCTTTAGGGGCTCGTCGTAGCCAAAACAACCTTCTAGATCGTTCTCCGGCGGAACTTCGCCATAGATTTTCGCCAGTTCACCGACCTGGAAACCGCCCTCGGCAAGGGATTTCAGAAAATCGTCCGTCGCGGATTGGTTTTCATACATTTTTGGATTACGGTAGTAGTAAGCCTGCATCGGGCAGTGTGTCGCAATCTTAAACGCCGACTTGGTGAACAGCTTTTTCTCGTCGTTTTGTTGGGACATTGTCATAGTAATACTCCTATGAGAAAATTATTTGATTTTAGCGCCGCAATTACCGCAGAATGCGTCACCAGGTTCTAACTTGGTTCCACATTCACAGCAATAATTAGATGTTTCTGTAGTTGCATCCGCCGAGCCTTCCAATCCCCAGCGATTTCTCAATTTATCATTAATAATATCAAAGAGGTTTGTTTTTTTATTCGAAATACAACCGTTGTCGCCTACGGATTCTGTAGCGTCGTCGCTGTCGCTTTCTTCTGAACCACTCGGAATATCCTCCTCGTTTTCAGTTTCGTCCGCTTCAAAATCATCCTCGTCTTCATTCGATGGGCGCTCATCGGTTGTCCACCAACCATCATCTTCGTTATCTAAGTCATGGACATAATAGTGAGCCGCTACATCTATATTAAAATTGGGGTTATAACGACTATTCCAGATGTCATCCCTAAAATGAGTTATCGCTTCTTGAATTTTCGAATCAGATTCATTTATAAGACCAATGCCAATAATCTGGCCCAAAAAATCTGATTCTATTTCCTTGATATCTTGGTTCAACATTTCTAGCGCATTATCACAATCGTAATAGCCATTAATGTCTTCCAATGAAATACCGTGATATATATAAAACTGCTTGTATTTTTCTCCGTCTATTTCAATATCTGTTATTTTTACTCCAGGATCATCTCCATCTATTCCGACTATATTCCAGTAAAAAGTTACATCGTTTTCATTGCGTGTTGGGAATCTTCTGCAATCATTAATAAACCAATTCCCGAAAAATTTTTCCCATTCGTTTTGATAACGTTCTTCAATTGTTTGATCACTTTGAATATCCCAATTTGCAGGGATATTCACTGTTACGCGAACTTCAACATAGAATTCGTATTCGTAGTTCATATTAGTCTATTTCTGTTAAGATGTTCTTATTTCAGATCAATTATTTTTTGTCGACAATCACCAAATCGACACGGCGGTTCTTTTTGCGACCGTCTTCTGTTGAGTTGTCTGCTATCGGCTGAGTCTGCCCAAGACCCCTAAATGTCAGGCGGTTTTTGTCGACTCCCTGTTCAACGAGAACCGACACCACATTCATGGCTCTCAGCTCCGAAAGCTTCTGGTTCATCGTCGAATCGCCGGTATTGTCGGTGTGTCCTTGGACATCAATGTTTACATCTTTGTTAGACAGGAGGATACCTGCAATCTTGGCAAGATTAATTTTCAGGTCTGTCCCCACATCGGCAGAGCCGACTGCAAACAAGTTATCCTTGAGAGAAAGAATCAACAATCCACCGCGGTCTTCGATATCTACAGATTCCAGATTCATCGCCTTGACAGAGCCCTGAATCTTTTTCTGCATTTCACTCAGCTCCTTTTGCAGGGCTTCACGATTCTTTTCAAAATCTGCATGAGCCGCCGAATTTTTATCCGGCATGAACTGACCGATAATACCTAGGCCAAAGAAAATGGCAAGGCCAATTATCCATTTCTTCTTTGTTTTCTTGGACTTTTCCTTTTTGGCCTCTTGCTGCTGTTTCAACAAGTTCTCTCTCTCAAGCCGAGCTTTTTCCTTCAGCTCCTGAGTCATTTTTATTTCCAATTCTTTTTGCTTTATGAGCTCTTCCTCTTGCTTGAGTAAAGCTTCTTCTTCGGCAAGAATTCTTCTTTTTTCTTCTTCGGTCATTGTAAACTCCATTAATAGGTTTATTTTTTAGCCCATTCACCGTCACTAGGTTTCAGAGACCCGGATGCTATGAGGATGATATCGATAAGCCACCAGATTCCAAGGCCACCAAAAGTAAGCATTTTGCAGATTCCACTGCCAACATAGCCCATGTAGAATCTGTCAAAACCGAGCCAACCAAAAAGGAGGGCCAATCCTAGCGCCACTGGTTTGGTTTTATCACTGACATTTACGGTTTTCTGACGCAAAAGTTCCGTCAAAAGTTCCTGTTTTTCTCTTTCGCTCTGAAGCCTACTTTCAACCTCCAAAGCCCGGCGCTGTTCCTCCATCTTAGCTTTCTTTTCCTGGAGAGCCCTTTCTCGTTCGCGCAACTCGCGCTCTTCGGCTTCCGCCTTTTCGCGTTTAATCCGTTCGGCTTCTTCTTCCTTGCGTTTACGCTCTTGCTCTTCGCGCTCACGCTCAAGGCGTTCCTTTTCAAGGCGCTCTTTTTCAAGGCGCTCCTGTTCAAGCCGTTCAAGCCGTTCCTTTTCAAGGCGCTCCCGTTCAAGGCGCTCGCGCTCTTCGGGAGAAAGGGCAAACAAGTCCTTCGCCGTTTCAACCCAATAAGGCGATGTCTGCAAATTGTCGATTGCATCTGACGAGTTTTCGCTTGCCGCATTGAACATAGCCTTTGCGCAAAGCAGGGCGCCCTTTTCGTAATCATTGCACGGTTGGGGGATAGAATTAAAAATATCCTCGACACCGTTCAGCAATTCTGGCTTGCCGGTTTTGTAGGCTAGGGCGCAAAGGTGCCGAATTTCGGCACAACGGATTAGCAGGTCACTCGGCCAAATCTGCTTAGCCATGTTGATTCGGCGCTCCGCCTCGTCCAGCAATCCGTCTTGCAAAAAGATATCGATGGCGGCCAGGTAAGATTCTCTAAAGTCAACATTCAGGCCGTCAATAATTTTTAGCGCTTCTTTGGGATCGTAGCGCTTAAGAATCCGCAGATAAAGCGACAATACTATTTCTTCTTTCGGGTGATTCAGGTAAATCCTCGAAACCTTCAGATAAGCATCATCGATATTATTCTGCAAAAGCAAGGCCGCAGCATCTTCCATGGCGACCTTTTCCGACACCGTCAGGTTGAGGTTCTGCCTGTGGAATTCTTTTTCCAAGGCAGCAGCCTCTTCGGCATTAATGCCAAGGTTCTTTTGCATCGTTTCGAGTTGGGCACGTTCGTCGGCGGTAATCTTGCCATCAGCATACACCTCCGCTAGTAGCGCACGATACTTGCTTACTGCCTGCTGGTGGATTTCGCCCAGACAAGAACTGCAGAGGTTTCTTTGGGCGTCGAAGTGGGTCTCGCACACCATCTGCCCGCATGAAGGGCATCGATGGGCATCAACATTTGCCGTATGCTTTCCGCAAACGGCACAAAGCACGACTTTCTTTGTTTCGTCAATAACGGTATTAGATACATTGTTGACGGTGTTAACGTTCTTTACGTTATGCACATCGCCTGCAATGACATTCTTGTCACCTATTGAAAAGCCTTCGGATTCCGTCTGCTTTGGAACGGGAGCCCCACATTCCGCACAGAATTTTGCACCGATTTCTACTTCACTGCCACAATTTAAGCACTTTGACATATTTTCTCCGTTAAAAATTAAACGCTTGCACCGCACTCACCGCAGAATCCGGCACCTTCTTCTAGAACGGCTCCACATTGGGGGCAACGCCTTTCTGTAGCGGCCACCTGCGGCATTGACTTTTGTTCCGGCGCTGCAGGGGCCTGAGGAGGCACGGGAGCCTGGATGAACTGCGGTGGAACCGGCTGCGGGGAAGGTGCTGCGGGTTGCTGCATGTAAACCTGCTGTGGTTGCTGCATGGCACCGCCTACGGCACCGATGGTTGTCTGCATACCATGCAAAAAACGGTCCTGTGCCGCGTTGGCATCGGCACGGGTTTCTGCGGTCTGCTGCTTGTAGGCGGCTGTCAAGTCTGCCTGACCCTGCAATTTTGCCTGGGCTGCTGCGGCATTGGCTCCAGCGGCGGCCTGCATTCCGGTCATACCCATCTGAGCAAACATCTGCATCATCTGCTGCGTATTGGCATTGTTCATGCCGGACATCTGCATCATGCGTTCCATTTCTGCAGAACGGTCGGCATCCTTGCTTGCCATCATCTGCTGCATCATGGCAAACATCTGTTGGTTCTTTGCCTCGAGCTGACCGTTTTGCGCCATGGCGGCCTCGGCCTTGTATTTTTCGGCGTTGGCAGCAGCTTCGGCAGCATACTTCGCCTTCATGGCTTCAGCGGCAGCCGGAGACAAGTCGGGGTTTGCCGCCATAATCTGCTCCACCGACATAGTCTGGAACATGCGGCGCATTTCCTCTTCGTGTCTCTGCTCCTGAGCTTCGCGTTGCATGTCGAGGCCCGTCATTTGGGCTTCGTGTTGGCGAGCAGAGGCCAAAGCTTCTTCTTGGCGCCGGTGTTCGGCATCTTCGCGCTCCTGGCGAATTGCTTGAGCCTGCTTCAAGATATCAAGCTGAGAAAGCTGTTCTTCTTTATCAAGGTCAATGTTTGCCTTGCGACTACGGGTGTTGAAATCCAGATCTGCTTCACGACGGCTATCGTTAAATGCGGCATCCTTTTCACGACGTTCGTCGTCGTAAGAATCCTGCATCCGACGCAACTGCAACTCATTTTCGAGGCGCTTTGTGCCTACCTCAAAATCCCAGAGCATCTTCTGGCGTTCTTGAGCCTGTTCGTTCTGGATGGTCGCCATCGCAAGGATTTGCTCGTCATTCAAGTCCCGCAAATCGGCTCGCTGGCGAATGTTGTGTTCAAGCGTCTCAATTTCGTCTTCACGAATAAGTCCATTTTTCTTGTATTCCTGAAGCGTCGCCTGAACATTTTCCTCGGAGCCCGCTTCGCGCAGAATCTTTTGAGTCTTGACATTTAGTTCCAACGCTTCAAATTCATCTTCGCGTAGCATATCGCTCTTTTTGATATCCTGAAGAGCGGCCTGCATTTCAGATTCACTCTTGGCCTCGTGCAGCTTCTTTTGGCCGGCCAGCATCAGTGCGAATTTTTCGCGTTCGAACTGATTCAGTTCGTTCTGCTGGTCAATCTTCGCCATAGCATCTACAAAGTCCACCTGCGTGCGGGCTTCGTGCATCGCCTGGGCGTTGGATTCGTCCTTGAGACGGTTCAAGAAGGCGTTGCGCTTGGTGGCCTGTTCCAGCTCGAGTTCCGAAACATAGAGTTCTTCCTTGAGCTTGCGGAGCTTGTCAAGGTCTTCTTGCTTGCCGCTCATGTCAAGAACATCGGTCACATCGATAAACGGATAAACCTGAGCAACGACGGTTTTCAACATAGCAAGCACATTGGCATAAAGCACCGTATTGCCTGCAACCTCGTCGGCTCGCACCCCGGCAAGGGTGTTGTTCAGCACATTTTGCACTAGCGGGGTCAGCTGCTTGGAGAATTCATCATAACAGACGAACTTCTTGTCCAGCAGCTGGTTTTTGTAGAATTCGTTGATGTTCACAACCTTACACAGAAGGTGGAGGGCGACATCGCTCTGGAGCGAGGCGGTGTTGATTCCCTTGAAGTCGAACAGCAACGGGAACTTTACATCGCGGACAAGCACAATAGATACCGACGGCACATCGGCGCTAACCCTAGAGGTCAAACCTGCGGCCTGCGCGCGTTCACGGTTGCGACCGGTGAGGTGACCTACAAGGTTGCTGACAAAACCGAAAATGCTCTTCTTTTTCGGCTCCGGAGCTTTGGCCACCGGTTGCGGCTTTGGCTTAGGCGGTTCCGGCTTAGATATGGTATCGGAACCCAGTTCCTTGAAGGTGTAGCTTCCACCACCGAGTTCGGCAATGAACTTGCCCTCGGCAAAGAACAAGGCCTTGACGCCATCCTGGATGTTCAGGCCCTTCACCTTGCCATAGGCGGCAATGTCGTTTTCGTCAATCTTGACCGCAATCTGGCCATCTAGAATGTTCCAATGGATATAGGAGCCGAGGAGCGAGAAATCTTTCTTGGCAGTTTCTGGGACGGGTGCATCTCCCAGCTTGGTTCCGCATTTTCCGCAGAATTTTTTGCCTGCAGCGATGATATTGCCACATTGGGGGCATGTAACTCCGCCTGCTGCCGGTGCTGGAGCCGACTGTGCGACCGGTTGTGCTTTTCCGCAACCAGGGCAGAATTTGGCACCATCCTTCAGTTCCTTTCCGCAATCAAAACATTTCATACATGTATTCCTTTTGTTGTAATTTTAAATAGCCTTGATTTCCTTGACGACAAATATATTGCCGCGTCCAAGGGAACCTTTCAACTCAACTCGCTTTCCATCGAAATCATCGAAACCGTGATTTTCGAATGGATTGTCGCCTTCTTTGAAAACTTTGATTTTCGTTTCACGATCCTGATACAGGTGAGGATAAACACCTTCGCTTTTGCTGCCTTCATTTGCAACAAGGAAAACGATGGTCCCCTGCAGAACCATTTCAATTCCCTTTTCAAGATTTATTTTTCCGAATACCATCTTTTGCCTCACTTGGAAAGGAGAGTCTTCTTGATTTTGCCATTGTCGTCAAAATAGACCTTAGCAATTTGTGTAAATTTTCCAATAGTTTTTGTATAAGAAGCCTGGAACAGGTTCTTGCTACCCACCTGGAAATAGTTAGGTTCTACACCCTGCATGTAATCCATGATGTTGAACTCAGTGCTGAACGCCTTCATGTTCGTAGAAAGCTTGCTCTGGAATGCCTGAACTGCCTTGCTACTCGCATCAATCTGCATAGATTTTACAGCACGCCGCACATCCGGCATAGGCACGCGCAATCCCTTCGCGATACCACCAAACGCTTTGGCAAAAACGGACTTGGACTTGTTCTTTCCCATACGGGCAGAGGGGTCTCCGTAAAGCGAGAATTCAGCGAGCGTCTTGATGGTCGAATCGTCAGGGTTTTCATCGTTCATCAAGTCTTTCATGGCAGCACAGTAGGCGTCGCCCGCACTTTCGCCGTTAGCCAATTTTTTTACATAGGTTCCAATCATGATGTCGGCACAGTTCCCCGGAGCAACACAAGGGCCAAAGGCTATCTTGCTTGAACCCAGGAAGGCCAAACACCCATGCAACATGGCCGACAAAAGGACACTTGTTTCGGGAGTGAGACCTTCGGTGTAGCGTGCACCATAGCAAGCCTCGACACCCAAGAAATAAGGTCCAGTCAAGTTTTCAAGCATACCGGGCGCGAAAGTCTCGGGGTAGGTCATACCCTCCTGTCCGTACCAGAATTTGGCTGAATCGCTGCCATGCAGGTTGAAATACAGAAGATTGGCATCCGATGGGAGCTCTTCATCCACATTGTCGAGAGACAATTCCGGTGAAGTGTAGACATTTTCGGAAGCGATACCGTCGTATTGCGATTGTGAAGCATCCTCCCACACAAGGGCGGAAAGTCCAAACGGACGAACTTCGTCAATCCTGCCGATACCGCGAATGGCGTTGCCGAAGTATGTCTCGAACTCATCGAGCCGTTCGCCGTCGAAACTGGGAAGTCGCCCAACCCTAAGAACATGGTCAAAATTGTATTTCTGGCCTTCCCAGGGCGAAGTCGTATCGAGCGTTACATAGGGAAGGTCCGCGAGAATGTCGTCATCAGGATCGCCCGCCTGGTTTTCCCAAGATGCTACTTCGATGACTTCTTCGTTGCCTAGAATGAACAAATACTTGGGGCGTGCCACGTCGCAAATCGTCTTGAGCAAGTCCACCACGGACTGCGCGTCGGTGCCCTCCGCATTCTGCACACTGTTTTCTGCGATATCCAGAAGATAGTAGTGGACATCACGCTGATGTGCCGCATCAATATAATTCGCTATCAGTTCCTTAAGTTGCAAAGCGGAACAATTCAAATCCCTTGAAAGGGCACTAACATCGGTAAGGATGATCCCCAATTCCAATCCACTAGCCTTTTGCGCAGCAGCAAGCCATTTGGATTTCCAATCCGAGTTATCAAAAACATCAGGCTCTAGAATGCCAAATGATTTTGAGGTTCCACCTTTAGGTGTCGACTCCTCGGTTAAACCACCGGCATAATCAATCTTTGCGCCACATTCTTCGCAAAAATTTGCACCTGAAGGTAATTTTGCACCGCAGTTTTCACAATACATTTGCTGATTTCCTCTAGTTAAACAACACCGAAACACCACGACGCATTACGTCGCGATGACTGCTCAATCTGTTTTGTAAACTGGAATTTACACGGGGGGGGGTAAACAGGGAAATGGGCCGGCCTATGCCGGTTGACACCCAGAGGCGATTTTCCCCAATACCATATATTTTCATGAAAAGAAACATATATCTTTTTTTACCGAAAGGAATGACAAAATGCAATTATTTTGAAATTAACGAATAAAATGACGCGTTTTGCCCCGCTGTGCACTTTTTAGCCAAAATAGGCGGGAAATCACGTGGTTATTGACACCTGGCTACTGGATATGACAATTTTTGTCATATCCACCCTTGCTTTGTTAACGGAAATTTACATACCGCCGTGACTGGAACTAATTCTCGTCATCAACCACCATTCCATCGAAAAATGCATAGGTCGTTACCAAATCTCAATATTTTTGCCACTTTTGGTAACGAAAATCGCAAAATGCGTTACTAAATCTCATTTTTTTAGGCATTTTTGATAGAATACAGCCAGGTAATTTTCTCATTTGAATCCTTTTTGTATATTACCCTCCGGTTTCCCAAGTGGGATTCTTTGTGGTTCAAGAGGTTTTGAACCAGTTGCCAGATGGGCCGGCGTTCCGGCCCGAATTCCCCTATTATCAAATGAACAAGGCCATCGCGGCCGTTCTCCGCGCATGGCCAGGAGAAACTATGACGAACGAAAATACAAGCGCTGTAAAGCGCAGCCACGATCCTTTCTTCCGCTGGTTATTCTCAAACACCATGCACGCGAGGAACCTGCTGGAACTGTCGGCGAAGGTGAACCGGGAACTGAGCGAGTTCCTCTCGGTGGTGAACCTGGATACCTTGATTCGGATTCCCGACTCATATTCAGAAGTAGATGAAACAGGCGAGGCGGATATCGCCTTCCGCGTGAACGTCGCCACGGGCGCACCCGTGCTGGTGGGCATACTGCTGGAGCACAAGTCCGGGCGTGACACTGGCATCCTCAACCAAATCGACAGATATATCCACTCCATAATGAGGCTGCATGGCGAAAACCGCATATATGACGGCTTTCCGACGGTGGCAATCATCTTCTACAACGGCCGCGAGAACTGGGATCCTCTGAAATTATTGGAAAATGGTTATCCCAAATATTTTCACGGGGCGGTTCTTCCGTTCAAGTGCACCTTCATAAACATGACCGACATCCCCGACAGCGACTGTCTCGCCTGCGAGGATGCTGAAACCGGCATGGGAATCGTGGCCATGAAGTATGCCTTTAACAAGGACAGGCTGCTTGCTGTCTTGCCGCAGTTCAAAAGCGCTCTGCAGAAGATGGACGGAAATAAGGCCTCTTGCCTTTTGCAGAAAATAAGTTTATATTTAAAGGAGTACGTTGACCAGGGCGTTCTAAAGGAGTTGAGCATGGCCTTCAAGAGCATAGGACAAAAATATGGTTTTGTGAGTGCCGGGGATGTTTTTCGCCAACAACTCGCCGACGCCCGCGAAGAAGCCCTTGAAGACAAGCTGAACACGGCCAAGAAAATGGTTCATGACGGAGTACTGTCCGTCGAAAATGCCATATCGTATTTCGGATTTACTAGGGAACAAATTCTCGGTAACTAGCCGCTGTACATATCATAATAGCAAAACGATTCCCAAGAGGGAATCGTTTGTTGCATAACACGCTAGAAGCCTTACGACTCCCTTTATTCCTTGTACCATTTAGGCAGTTTGCCAGACTTTTCCAGTTTTGAACCGGCAAACATATCGGACATGTCTGTTTTATTAGAAACCTTCCACTGACTGATGTCGCCATTGAACTGAGAATCTTCAAACATACTGCCCATATCGGTCACATTCGACACATCCCAATGGCTAATGTCGCCATTGAATGGGGAATTATAGAACATAGATTGCATATTGAGCACTTTGGACACATTCCACTGACTGATGTCACCGTTGAACTGAGAACAGGAAAACATACAATCCATAGCGGTCACGTTCGACACATCCCACTTACTGATGTCGCCATTGAATTCTGAACCTTTGAACATATCCGTCATATTGGTCACATTGGAAACATCCCATTGGCTGATATCGCCATTGAACTGAGATTGTCCGAACAGAAGCCACATATTAGTCACTTTGGATACATTCCATTGGCTGATATCACCATTAAATTGAGAATTTCTAAACATCTTCAACATTTCAGTCACATTAGACACATCCCACTTACTGATGTCACCGTTGAACTGAGAAGCGAAAAACATACTATCCATATCCGTCACATTAGACACATCCCACTTACTGATGTCGCCATTGAACTGAGAATTTTCAAACATATGGCCCATATTGGTCACATTAGACACATTCCACTTGCTGATATCGCCATTGAACTTAGAACAGGAAAACATACTGCCCATATCGGTCACATTAGACACATCCCACTTGCTGATATCGCCATTGAACTTAGAACAGGAAAACATACTGCCCATATCGGTCACTTTCGACACATTCCATTGGCTGATATCACCATTAAATTCAGAAAGCGTAAACAGGTCTCTCATATCGGTCACTTTGGATACATCTATAAAATTCAAATCGCAATTTACACCATATTTCTGTATGGCCACACTAACCAAGTTCTTCAATTCTTCCACATCTTTTGCAATGACCTTTTTGGACACATCTGCAACATCAACCATTCCAGACACACTCAAAAACCACTTAGGGAAATTGCCTGTTTTACCTAATTTGGACTCTTTAAACATGTCGCGCACGGCTGTTGTTTTTGAAACTTTCCACTGACTGATATCGCCATTGAATTGGGAATTTTTAAACATATTATTCATATTCGTCACTTTCGACACATTCCACTGGCTGATATCACCATTGAATTGGGAATGTTCAAACATACTAGCCATATTCGTCACTTTCGACACCTTCCACTGACTGATGTCACCATTGAATTGGGAATTACAGAATGTATTAATCATATCAGTCACATTCGACACATTCCATTGGCTGATGTCACCGTTAAATTGGGAAAATTGTTGAAACAAGCCCTGCATTTCCGTTAGTTTAGACACATCTATAAAATTCAAATCACAGTTTACGCCATTCTTTTCTATTGCCTCACCAATCAACTTTCTTAAATGTCTACCGTCTTTTGCGACGACCGTCTTGACTGTGGGTTTCTTAACTGTGGGCTTCTTTACGGCTGACTTCTTGGCTGCTATCTTCTTTTCTGCAATTTTCTTAACTGCAGGCTTCTTTTCTACGATTTTTTTGGCGGCTGTTTTCTTGACTGCGGGTTTCTTAGCTGCGGGTTTCTTCGTTGTTGCCATGATAAGGCCTCCTAGGGGTTAAAACTTAAACGCCAAAACCGACAGCCACGTCTGCGACTGACGTTTTGAAAAAAAAATGTTTGGAAAATTTACAGGATGTTTCCGAGAAGGGCGCTACCCCCCCCCGCAATATTCGTGCCAAGGCCGTTTCAATTTTTGCGAAAATAGCGGAACCACCGACGCTGTCGGGGCGCACCGCATTTCTCAAAAAAACAGCTTCACGAACCATACCTCTTGAATATATACGCTTTTTGGCCCTAGGTACCAAAAAATTTAATTTTTCTTTACCTTTTTACAAATATTGCCGTTTTTGAGCGGATTTCGCAGGTTTACCCGAGTCAGAATGGTTTTTCGGCTTATAGTTTTGTATATTACCCCCAGGTTTCCCGAATGGGATTCTTTGTGGCCTAAAAAGTTTTAGGCCCCTTCCTAGATGGGTCGGCGTTCCGGCCCGAATTCCCATATTATCAAATGAACATGGCCTGCGCGACCGTTCTCCGCGTACGGCAAGGAGAAACTGTAAATGAACGAAAATACAAATGCCGCAAAACGCAGCCACGACCCATTCTTTCGATGGCTCTTTTCTGACACGACACATGCCAAAAACCTGCTGGAAATGTCGGCGAAGGTGAACCGGGAACTGAACGAGTTCCTCTCGGTGGTAAACCTGGATACTTTGATTCGTATTCCCGACTCCTACTCGGAAGTGGACGAGACCGGCGAGGCGGATATCGCCTTCCGCGTAAACGTCTCTACGGGTGCGCCCGTACTTGTGGGCATCCTGCTGGAACACAAGTCGGGGCGTGATGTTGGGATTCTTGAACAGATTGACCGGTATGTCCATTCCGTCATGAGGCTGCACGAGGAAAACCGCGCATTTAGCGGGTTCCCCACTATGGCAATCATCTTCTACAACGGCCGCGAGAACTGGGACCCACTGAAACTGCTGGAAAACGGATACCCCAAATATTTTCACGGGGCGGTTCTTCCGTTCAAGTGCACCTTCATAAACATGTCGGACATTCCCGACAGCGACTGCCTCGCCTGCGAGGACGCGGAAACGGGCATGGGAATCGTGGCGATGAAGTATGCCTTTGACAAGGACAGACTGCTTTCGGTTTTGCCGCAGTTCAAAAGCGCTCTGCAGAAGATGGACGGGAACAAAGCCACTTGTCTTTTGCAGAAAATAAGTTTATATTTAAAGGAGTACGTTGACCAAGGCGTTCTAAAGGAGTTGAACATGGCCTTCAAGAGCATAGGACAAAAATACGGCTTTGTGAGCGCCGGTGATGTTTTTCGCCAACAGATTGCCGACGCTCGTGTCGAAGAACAGCAAAAAGCCAAGGCCGATGCCGAAGCTAAAGCCAACGAAGAGAAGTTGAATACGGCCAGGGGGCTCCTGCAGGACGGAGTTTCTATGGAAATTCTGACCCGACGGTTCAACCTTTCCGAAGAAGCGATTCTGGGAAAGTAGTTTCCTAAGCTTGTAAAACATCTAAGCGGCTCCCATCGGGAGCCGTTTGCGGTATAAAGTTTGTCCATTACATCCTTTCCCCCTATAAATTATTGTATATTCTCTGTTGAGACACAAAGGGCAAAAAGCCCGCAACCCATTACGAGGAAACTATGGCAAACAAATACGCCGGAACCCAAACCGAAAAGAACCTCCAGGCCGCCTTCGCTGGCGAATCCCAGGCCCGCAACAAGTACACCTACTTTGCCTCCAAGGCCAAGAAAGAAGGCTTTGAGCAGATTGCAGCGCTCTTCTTGAAGACCGCCGACAACGAGAAGGAACACGCCAAGATGTGGCTCAAGGAACTGGACGGCATCGGCGACACCGCCCAGAACCTGAAGGCCGCTGCCGACGGCGAGAACTACGAATGGACCGACATGTACGAGGAGTTCGCAAAGACCGCCGAAGCCGAAGGTTTCAAGCCCCTGGCCGCCAAGTTCCGCATGGTGGCCGCCATCGAAAAGCACCACGAAGAACGCTACCGCGCCCTGCTGAAGAACGTGGAAATGCAAGAAGTTTTCGCCAAGAGCGAAGTGAAGGTGTGGGAATGCCGCAACTGCGGGCACATCGTGGTAGGCACCAAGGCTCCGGCCCTTTGCCCCGTGTGCGCACACCCCCAGGCCTATTTCGAGGTGAACGCCGAGAACTACTAATCAAAAAGAACCGACTTGTCGCCGGTTCTTTATCGAGAAGCCCCCGTCCGGGGGCGTTTTTAGTGAAAAGAGACTAACTAAAGGTCAAACTCTTCAGCATCCTCCTCCACATCTTCTGGACTTACCCAGCGACCATTGTCACATTGTACGATAGTCTTGGGTTCTTCTAGATAGGCCTGAAAGCCTTGCCTACTGTCTGAGCAAATAGGAAGGTCATCTTCCGTTTTTACAACGCTAATTCCATAATACCATCTTTTCTCATGGCATACGTTTAGCACTTCTTCGCCCTTGACTTTTACAACTAGGCCTTCTTTCTTTATGGTGCAATTGGGAAAATCCTCGGTAGAGTCGAAGGATTCCGTATCTTCTTCGGGAGCTGCGGCGAATCTGCTACCATACTTGTCTTCCCAGTCGCCCTGATAATCTGTACAAGCGCAAATAAAGATTGCAATTAGTGCAAATAAAGAATATTTCATTTTTGCCTCCTAGAATGCGAATGTGAGACCGATGCCAGCAATGCCGACAGCCATTACACCGATAGATACGGCTCTTAGAGTTTGGTAAGTCCCGGCATCGTCGTAGCCTTTCTTGTATTGAACGGCATTCCTGGGTTTTTCACTAGTGGCGTTGCTTGCCTTAGAATCGAACACGGCGGTAAGAACGCCGCCTACGACAGCGACACCTGCGCATATCGATACGGGAACCCAGCGTATTTTGATTTTGCTACTGCTTTTGGCAGGTTTCTTTTCGTCTTTAATCTTCTTTGTTGCCTTGTCGGCGGCAGCCTGATTTGAATCTTGCTTGGCTTGCTGCTGTGCAGGTTTACCTTCGGCATTTTTGGCATTTGGTGCCGGTTCCGGTGCGGGAGCGGGTGTATCCCAACCATCGGATGCGGGTGCCGCCTGTTGCGGGGCCGGAGAGGCTACCGGTTGGGTGGTTTTATCTTCGGCTGCAGGTGCCGGAGTATCCCAACCGTTATAGACAGGAGCTGGCTGGGAGGCAGGCTCCGCTTTTTTAGCGGGCTTTTCTGCGGCAGGAGCGGGTGTATCCCAACCGTTAGAGACAGGAACATCTCCCCATACATCTGCAAAGGACACTCCCGCAAGAATAAGGCAAAGGGCCAAACCAAATGCAATTTTTTTCATATTACCGACCTCAGATAAACAACAATCCACCATAAGCCGAAGGCGTTGGAAAACGCCCTCTCTTATGGCAGGAATCTTATTCTATGATAGTAATTTACGGAGCAGGGCTCGGGGAACTCGGCTCAGAAGAACCAAAGAAAGAGCTGGTTTCTGCTGGCGACTCTTCGGCGGGCTGGGCGGCTGCTGGATCGGTAAGGTTCACTTTTTTGTTGTCATAGAGATCGACCCACTTGGTAGCTTCGTCTACGGGAATTTCCGTATAAGAGACGGGAAGACCGAAGTACTTGCAGTATTCCTTTTCGCTCATACCCTCTTTGACCTTGTGGTATTCCATACGGACATGAATGATGTCATGAGCCGTGGGAGCCTGGGAATTGACAAACTTGAGGAAGTCAACCTCGGAGCAGGGACCGTCTTGCTTGAAGAAAACCGGGCCCAGAATACTGGCCTTTTGGGCGGAATACGCCTGGATATTGGCTTTTTGTTTGTGCTCGATGTCGTTCATGGTCATGACATTCGTTGTTTTGGTAGAGGCGCAGCCGATCATCAGCATGGCCGTAGCTGCAGAAGCCAGAACAAGCTGCAATTTGGAGGAAAGTTTCATGTAATTATCTCCTTGTGTTATAAATGGATAAAACTCCAATTAGTAGTCAATGTTGCTAGAAATATAAACAAAATTTTTCAAAAGGAACGTTTTTTTTGATTTTTTTTGAATTTTTGGTTTTTTGGCGAAAAAAACACAAAAAAAGGGGAGGGATAACCTTTTTTCTTTTTTTGTGCCGAATGTTTACAAAAATATATATTAGGGAAGATACGGGATGGATATTATGAGAAAAAAACTGTTTCCCCTGATTGCAATTGCCGCCCTCTTGGGCGCTTGTGGCGACTCTTCTGAAAGCGCTCCCTCCAAGACAGAAGAACCTGAAAGTTCTTACGGAACCATTGACGACCTGCCCAACTGCAGTAAAAACAGGGAGGGCGAGGTTGTGGTTACAGAAAATGGAAATATCGTCTATGGTTGCCAAGACGGCCAGTGGTTAGAATTTGGTGAGGCCTACGATACCGAAGAGGATTTGCCCAATTGTACCAAAAGCAAGGAGAAGAAAAGGGCCTTTGCCATGGACAAGGAAGAAATCCTTGTTTGCGCAGATGGAGAATGGGTCCCTGAGGCGGACTTGGAGGACGAAGAACAGGATTTGGACCAGGATGGTGACGAAAACGAACCTTCCCAAGAAGATGTTGACGAGAACGAAAACAGTTCTTCCTCTGCAAAATCCTCGAAGCCGCTTGAACAGAACTCGTCTTCGTCCGAAGAGGAAGAGGTTCCAGATTCTAGTTCTTCTTCAGTGAAGGATTCATCATCGTCGTCGAAAACGGTCGTCACGACGTCATCGGCATCGGTTACTCCGCCACCGTCTTCAAATTCAGTTACTTCGTCGTCAACGTCGCAGCAGGTTACTCCGTCGTCAACGTCGCAACAGAGTACCGGCCTTATCACGGGAACTTGCGGCCCCACACTTTCGACCATCACAAAGAACGAATCCACCACATGGCGCTTTACCAATTCCGGCACGATTCAGCCTACCACCTACATGTGGGTCTTTACCAACGGGAGTTCGACCATCAGCACGGCGACATCTCCGAGTATCACCTACGCCACTACCGGAACAGGCACTGCCACGTTGGTCCTGGATGCAGGCCTTGAAACCGAAAGTTCCCTTTCTTGCTCCAACGTGACGATAAAAAGCCCGGAAATAACCGGGTGCACCTGCAGCAACACCCGCATGACGACCTCCAACGACCTGGCCGATAACGACCCCGTCAAGTACACCTGGCGCGTCAGCGGCTGCTCCAGCGAGGGCTCCGAGCCCCTGAGCTATTTCTGGTCCGGCTCCGCCTCCGGTACCGGCAGCAGCGTGGTGGCGTCTTACACCAGCAAGGGGAACTACACCGCAAGCGTCACCGTGACCAACACCGACAACAACCGCAAAACTGTGAGCTGCTCAAGCATTTCGGTGGAAGATTCCGACAATCCCTATGTGGAGACGGAGTGGCCACAAGGTTCAACATTGAGATTAAGCACTGGTAGCTACTATTTTTCCAACTGCCCGACTTATGGTTCCGGAAGCAGTGGTTCTAGGACTTTTACCATTCAAATACGCGCAGGTTCCTCTGAGAATTGCATCTCTTGGTTCGACGATCCAATTGTTGTGGAATGGTACTCACAATGGTATGGATGCAATGGACAAATAAAAATTACTTTCCCCTTATATATCACCATCCCAGCAGGTGAATATATGGATTTAGATTATAGCTGCTGGTAATGGCACCCTAAATCCTGAACCCGATTTCTGCCGATATCGCAAAACCATTCCTGAAAATCCGGTATGCCTGCCCGTCGCCCTCGCCAGAAAGGGTGGGGTGCATTACGGCCTCCCTGGATTCCCCTGCGTCTTCTAGGGGTTCTTCGGTCTGGGTCCCGCCGCTTGCCAGGTTGAAATGCTTTTCTTTATAGTAAATCGGCAATAGCTGCATCAGTTGCGTGTTTATATACAGGGCCTTGTGTGGGCTTTCTATCTTGAACCCCAGACGGGCGACGGCCCCGGTAGCCTTGAGTTTCCATTCCAGGGTGTCGGTTGTCGCCCGGAGTTTTGCTACGCTCTTTGTCTCCACGCGGCGGCCCAGTTCCACCTGGGCGTCTATATAAAAACCGTCCAGGTTCACGAAGGGGCTGACACGCCAGCTGCGAGGCCTGAAATTCCAATCGTAACCTACTCCCGCAAGTCCGAGGGGCACTTCGCCTTCGCCATAAATGCGGTAGTTTTGGTTATAAAACCCGAGAGACAGGAGCTTTATCATGGAATTGTCCAGAATCTGGTTTGGCGCTAGGGTAGGGTGGAACCGCCCCTGTTTCCAGGGGATATACGGAATATCCAGTTCTAGGCGCCCTGCTGCCGCCCTAATAGAAATCTTGTCTCGACGGTAATTGCTCCTCCAGTGCTTGAACTCCAGCGCTGCCAGGTAGAGCGATGCCTCTACCGGCAGGTAGAAGAACCTTTTTTCGTCCTGTTCGCCCGAAACTTTTTCACGGTGCAGGCCTTCTATAGAAATGTCGGCATTCCCGTAGGCCAGGGTTCCCGAAAAGGCGTTGCTTTCGCCGGAATAGGAGTAGGCCAGGTCGTAGAAATTGATGGTGGAGGTGTCCGTAAAAATAAACCCTTGCCGGTCCCCTATGTCGGGCATGCTCTGGAGAGAAACCATTTGCAATTGCAGCTTATGGTCTCCGTATTTTAGCCCGGCAGACATCATTTTGCTCAAAAACTTAAAATGCCAATCTCCGTCGAGTTCATGGATATAGGCAGTTGTATCGTCTAGTGACCAGTTTGTCCTGGCTAGCGTGAACTGACCGCGGCCCATGCCTGCTTTGGCAAAGAAGAGGGAATCCGCCGTGTTCCAACCGATTTGGCCATCTATGTAGGGCAGCGAGGCCACATTGGCCTCTACGCTTGCGTATTTATATTCTGCCTTGAGTCCCACATATCCTATATCCAGCTTGTTCCTTAGATTCATTTGCCAAGGGTAATTGAACCCTTCTGCAAAGAAGTAGGCCCCGCCCCTGTATTCCAGATGGGTGTAGCCACCGTCAATGTAAAGGTTGCCGACCTGCAGTTCGTCGTCTACATTGCATGCCCAACCGGACACCCACTTGTCTACCCGGTCCAGTAAAAAAAGCCCGCCGCACTTGGCGAGCCCTTTTTCGGTCCATGCAAACCCGTAAACGGAACTTGCAAGCAAAGCCCAAACTATAAGGCGAATTTTCATGGGGGCTTATTAGTCTCGCATATCCCTTATAAAGTCCCAAATGGAGGTCTGGGTAAATCCCGGGAACACGCCACCGAACGTGGGGTCCCTGAAGATGAAGAGCGATGATTCTTCGCCGTAGGAATAGTCACCATTTTTAGCTTCGGTCAAGCTGATAGTAATGTTTCCGTTCTTGTCGGTAAAATAGCATTCGCCTTCGTTGTAGTAGTCATCGACTTCGCAACTCATGTAGGGCATATACTTCATGAAACCGTCGGTCTGTTCAAAGAACTTTTTTAGATTCACCTTCACAGACTTGCCGTTGCCGTAGTTGATGGTAGTCGTTCCAGCAAGAGATTCTTCGGCAATATCCGCATTGTCAATGAATTCTTGAATCTTGGCAGAACTAAAGTCTGCATCGTATCCGTTTCCGATTACAAACAGGTCGTAATCTTGATCAGCGTCATTCAGGCTGTAGTTCAATCCATCTTTGATATAGGAAATTCCCTTTTTGAGAATATCCGGAATAGATTTCCACTTGTCCGTCTGGCTGGCATAAACGTGGGTAAACAGTGTTTGGTCATTCATCAGTTTTCCTATGAACTTCATGGACTCGCCATCGGCGTATCCGTAATAGGAGTGTTGTTCTAGGTAACCGTCTACCCAGTCGAAGGAGTTGTCGTTAGTGATGTCCAGGTTCACGCATATGGCTGCGGTAAACAGCCCTTTTAAGGTGTAAATTGCACCGAGGGCGGTTGCAAATTCTGACTGGTCCAGCTGAATGGCAAAATCATCTGTTTCATAGTCGTAGGTGTATTTTTCAAGTCTTACAGCCGGAGCAAAATAACTTGCGGCAGAATCTAGAGCCGGAAGTACAACTTGCTTGATGACCTGTTGGGTTTCTTGGGTGATCTCTCCGCTTATTTCGTAAGAAGCCTGTTGGACAGTTTTGAGGATCCGGCCCACGTAATTGTCGTCTGCCAGCCACCACCAGTCGTTAATGTCGTTGTATTCGTAGGCATTCCTAAGTTCTGTAACAGAAGGTTTGTTCATTGCTTCGGCCAGGAGGGCAATGCCATAGCCCATGGAAATGATTGGACAAGCCTGATCCTTGCCGCCATATTGCTTTAAGAGTTCTGAATAAATGGTTTTCTGGTAAGAGGCGTTAGTTTTGGAGTTCACGCTTTTATCCATGAAATCACTTAGCAGGTCAATTGTTTCCGGGATGATTTCTGCAAGTTGTTCCTTGTCTGTTTCACTCATTTTTTCACATGCTGCCTTTGCCTGCTTTAGGGTCATGGTTTCGGATGAGGAAGAAGACTTATTTTCATCTGGATCATTGTCTTCTGCAGGTTTTTCTCCGTCCTGTGATTTGGAGTCCTCTTGCCATGAGCCGTCCTTGCAGACGTAAACGGATGAGGTCTCTGTTATCAGGACTTTTTCTCCCTCCTTCTTTGCAGTGCAGTTGGGCAAATCGTCTTCGGTGTCATACTTTGGCAAATCAACAGATTCTTCCCATTTTCCGTCATGGCAAGTGTAGGTGACGCCGCTTTCTTCTACCGTGAACATCGTCCCTTCGCGCTTACTACTGCAATTGGGCAGGTCATCTTCCGAAGCAACCGAAGGAATCTCTTCGTTGACGGCCTCACTCGAGCTAGAACTTCCCGAACTGCAAGCGCCGAGCAATGCGGTCAGGCATAAGCCTGGGATAAGAAGCTTTTTCATCGGATTCCTCCTATATGATATGTTATCCTTTACCATCAAAATATATATAAAATACCCCAATAGAGCATGTTCATGTTGCTTTTTGGGGTAAAGATGGCTTAAATTGGAGACGATTATTTACCTTTTTCTATCTTTTCACCGTAATTTTTAACAGTTGCCGCGGGCCATTGCCCCCGGCAGTATAAGGAAATGAAATGAGCGTAGTCGATACCGTACTCCACAAGATCTTTGGTACGCCCCATGAACGCAAGGTAAAGCAGCTTAGGCCCGTCATCGCCAAGATTCATGCAGCACGTGAATCCCTGGAAGCCCTGGACGATGCCGCCCTGGCCGCAAAGAGTGCGGAATTCCGGGAAAAGCTGAAAAACGGCGCCACCCTGGAAGACATCAAGGTAGAAGCCTTTGCCGTGTGTCAAGAAGTCTGCGACCGTCGCCTGGGTATCTTCAATATCTTCAAGCCGGAATTCGAATTCGACTTCAGCCGCCTGGGACCCGAACTGCAGGGCGCAGTGGAAACGGCCAAGGCAGAACTTGCCAGCGGCAAGAACGAATGGGAAGTCTACCTGCCCGCCGCCCTCTACGCGAAGGTCCGCGAGCTCTACCCCGAGTCGGTAAAGCCCTTCCGCATGATGCCTTTTGACGTGCAGATGATCGGCGGCCTGGTGCTTCACGAAGGCGCCATCGCCGAAATGGCCACCGGTGAAGGTAAGACCCTTGCTGCCGCCCTGCCCGTTTACCTGAACGGTCTTTCTGGACATGGCGTGCACGTGGTGACGGTGAACGACTACCTGGCCGGCCGTGACGCCAAGCAGATGGGCCTGGTGTACCAGTTCCTGGGACTCACCGTGG
>Ga0247608_10001547_pt1 | contig 31473 bp, 31 predicted proteins | sample 176DNAGHGlowgp2_FD_193490 | JGI IMG/M metagenome (GOLD analysis project Ga0247608, IMG submission 193490) | Sheep rumen microbial communities from Palmerston North, Manawatu-Wanganui, New Zealand - 1766 DNA GHGlow gp2 | ecosystem: Host-associated > Mammals > Digestive system > Stomach > Rumen ...
TGTTATTGATAATGTTTAATTATATCATACTATATTAAAAAGTTAAACGAACCGGAAAGGTTCCTCTCTCCCCGGCAAAACTAACGGCAGCATTGCGCAGGCCATTCTGCACCTGCCGCCTAATACTTTGCAATAAAATCTCACTCAGTGAAACCCATTTAACACACTTACTCCATAAAACAAAAAGGCGGCAGATAACTCTGTCGCCTAAAAAAACTACGTCTTATCCATTTAATCAGAACTTCTTTAAAACTTTTTTGCAGTCGGATCGTTGGGTCCGGGTACAGGTGTCGCCGGAGTAACCGCAGGCGCCGGTGTGGCGGTTATGTCTGCAGGGTTTGCGCCGTTCTGTTCTTTCAACATTTTTTCTATTTTTTCCCGAAGGATCCGTTTGTCGTCTTCCAGCAGCGCGATCTGCTCATTAAGTTTCCGTTGTTTCCACAGGCTCTGAGTTTTCACTTTGATGCCCCACACCATAGCGATCAGGAAGCCGCAAATCACAGAAATCAGCACTACCAGCACAAGATTCAGACGAAAACTCCACATAAACAGTGTTAAATCCACCATCATGGAATTCTGGAGTGCCAGAACGGCAACCAATACAGCGATGATCGCAGTTAAAATCATAAACAGCATATCATTTCCTCTTTTCTTTCATCAGAATCTGTTTATACAGACAGAACAGAGCAACCGACTGCAACGCTTCCGAAAAAGTTTCCTTTTTCAGATCGCGCAGCCATATTACATGCACTCTTTAATGGCTTTAGCCATTCGTTTTACACCTTCCACGATCTTGTCGTCTGGCATGCAGGAATAGTTTACGCGCATGCTGCGATCGGTCTTATCATTGGGATAGAACGCGTCGCCAATTACTGCCGCCACTTTCTGCTCAATGCATTTGTCAAACACTTTGCGGGCGCTCACGCCTTCCGGCAGGGTCACCCACAGGAACAGGCCGCCTTCCGGACGGGTGAATGCAACGCCTTCCGGGAATTCCTCTTCCATGGTCTTCAGGATCAGGTCGCGGCGATGGCCGTACAGCGCTACGATTTCTTTTACATGGGCGTCTAAATCATAAGTATCCATGTATGCGTCCGCAATGCCCTGGTCAAAATTGGATGTATGCAGGTCCGCGCTCTGTTTGATCATAACAAACTTTTCTACGATGCTATGCGGTCCGGCAATCCAGCCCAGACGCAGGCCGGGGCAAAAAATCTTGGAAAAGGTGCCCAGGAAGGAAACCAGCCCTTTGGTATCCATGGATTTCAGCGTCGGATAGCTGGTTCCGCTGTAACGCAGTTCCCCGTAAGGATTATCTTCGAATACCGGCAGGTCGTATTTATTAATGACTTCCATAAATTTCTTGCGGCGTTCCAGGCTCCAGCAGATGCCGGTAGGATTCTGGAAATCGGGAATTACATAAATGAATTTGCATTTCGGTGTAGTCGCCAGAATTTTATCCAGTTCTTCCGGAATGATGCCCTCTCCATCTGTCGGAACTTCTTTGAAAACCGGTTGATAAGCATTGAACGCATTCAGCGCCCCCAGGTAGGACGGGCTTTCGCACAGCACCACGTCCCCGGGATCCAGGAACAGCTTGCCCGCAAAATCCAGGCACTGTTGGGAACCGGTGGTGATCAGTATATCGTCGGCCACAACCGGCGTTTTATATTTTTCCGTCATGCGTCTGGCAATTTTCTCGCGCAGGGTGGGACGGCCTTCGGTAGTAGCATACTGCAACAGCTTCTGTCCTTCTTTTTCTACCAGATCGTGGGAAACCTGTGCAATCTCTTTTACCGGGAACAGTTCCGGCGCAGGCAGTCCGCCCGCAAATGAAATAATATCCGGCTGCGCCGTCAGCTTCAATAATTCACGAATCTCGGACGCTTTCATCCGGTCCATTCTGCTTGCAAATTTGTACTCCATAGTGTACCCCCTCCTGAATATTCTGTTATGCATTAAATATTATTGTATAAAAACCTATATTGAAAATTTTATCACTTGCAGAATTCAGTGTCAACAAAGTATCTTATTTTTTACTTTACATTTAAGAATAGCCCGGACCGGTTTCCTCTCCCCCTCCTCGCTGGCCGCGCTCGCTGCGTTACGCATGGCGTCACATCGTCGATGGGGACTCCTCAGGAAACCGGTCCGGGCTATTCATGCTCTTGAAGCAAAAAATCATTTTCCCCGGAACGAATTCTGCAGACAATCTCTGTTGCCAACACGAAAGCGCCAGCATCACATCCCTAAAGGGGGCCCTTCGACGAACACAGTAAGAAGGGGAAAATGGATGTGAGCTGGCGCTTTATTTACTTTATATCAGATGTTGCAGAATTCGTTCCTTCTCAGTACATGCCGCGGAACTTCATCGCCACGGTGAGGCGTTTCAGCGCGGCAATGTAAGCTGCCACACGCATGGGCACCTTGTACTCTTCGGAAAGCGCATGCACTTCTTTAAACGCTTTCACCATCATGGCGATCTGTTTTTCCTTTACTTCTTCTTCCGTCCAGAAGTAACGATACAGATTCTGTACCCATTCAAAATAAGAAACGGTTACGCCGCCGCCGTTGGCCAAAATATCGGGCACCACAAACACGCCGTTCTTTTCCAGAATCGTATCCGCATCCGGAGTCGTCGGACCGTTAGCGCCTTCACAGATGATCGCCGCCTGGATCTTTTTGGCATTGGCTTTGGTGATCTGGTTTTCCATAGCGCAGGGGAACAGTACGTCGACTTTCTGTTCCAGCACCAGTTCCTTGTCAATGGGTTTTGCGTCCGGAAATCCTACTACGCTGTGATTTTCGCTGGTTGCGGTGTATTCCGAAAGTTTATGGGGGTTAATGCCTTTTGCATTATAAATTGCGCCGAATACGTCGGAGATCGCTACGATCTTCATTCCTTCATCAAAGGCGATCTTGGCGGTCCAGCTGCCAACGTTACCGAAACCCTGCACTGCAGCGGTAGCGCCTTTCACTTTCATCTTCTTCACTTTCAGCGCTTCCAGCGCTGCCGTTACCACGCCCTGCCCAGTGGCCGCCGTACGCCCCAGCGAGCCGCCCAGGGAAAGATCTTTGCCGGTGATGAAACCAGGTTCATACTGGCCGGTGATCTTGCTGTATTCGTCCATCATCCAGCCCATAATCTTGGCATTAGTGTTCATATCCGGAGCCGGAATATCTTTCTTCTCGCCGATCACACCGGCAATCTTATCGATGTAACCGCGGGTCAGCGCTTCCAGTTCCCGTTCGGACAATTTCGTTACATCTACAATGATGCCGCCTTTGCCGCCGCCGTAAGGAAGTCCGGCCACCGCGCACTTGCAGGTCATCCAGAAGGCCAGCGTCTTTACCTCGTCCATGTTCACCGCGGTGTGATACCGCACGCCGCCCTTGGCCGGTCCCATGATGGTACTGTGCTGGCAGCGGTAGCCCGTAAACACCTGAACCGTGCCGTCATCCATCTTAACCGGGATATGCACTTCCGTAGTCTTTTCCGGAACCGCAATGATTGCCGCAGCGCCCGGATCCAGCTTCATCGCTTTAATGGCCTTGTTCAGTGGAATCATAGATTGTTCGATCAGTCCCATACTCGTTTTCCTCCTTGCTCTTTCAAAATTATCAATTATAATAACATATGCAGTTCTCAAAACCGCATAAATGACCGGATATATAATTTGCAACATTTCTTTTTCATTCAGAAGCGAAATATTGCAACAGTATTGTCAGAATTATTATATCATATTCCATTTTCCCTGTAAAAAGTTTTTAACTTCTTTTGGTTCTTTTTCACCCCTGCCAACCCCGTCAGGCATGCGGTTGACAACATTTTTAAAATTTCCTGATTTTTTGCAAAAAAATCATTGCTATTCATTGCCGTTTGCATGTATAATGCAAGTACAATAATAACAAAAATTAAATTGGGTCAGCCTGTCCGAAATTTCAATTTCCAAAGGTCTTTCCTGTTTATATTATAATACGGAAGCCGCCGCATCTCAGATTCTGTCATGCAACGGGTTCCGGGGAAAGGTTGTGACATGAAATGAATGAATTAATCCGTCTGGAAGGGATCACCAAAAAATTTGGCGAGCATGTCATTATCCCTACTTTGGATCTTACGATCAATGATGGTGAATTTGTTACGTTGTTAGGTCCGTCCGGCTGTGGCAAAACCACGCTGTTGCGTATGATCGCCGGACTGGAGACGCCAACTACCGGCCGGGTCATCCTGGACGGGAAGGATATTACCAAGCTGCCGCCCTATAAACGTAACGTCAATATGGTCTTTCAGAACTACGCTCTCTTTCCGCACATGACCGTGACGGAAAATATCCATTTCGGGTTAAAGATGCAGGGCGTTCCCAATGATGAAGCGCAGGAACGCATCAATCAGGTGCTGTATTTAACCCAGCTGGAACAGCTGCGTGACCGCTATCCGTCCCAGATGTCCGGCGGACAGCAGCAGCGTGTAGCCATCGCCCGGGCCCTGGTCAACAGCCCCAAAGTATTGTTGCTGGACGAACCTCTGGGCGCACTGGACTACCAGCTCCGCAAAAAGCTGCAGCTGGAACTGAAGAACCTGCAGCGAGGTCTGGGCCTTACCTTTATCTTCGTCACCCACGATCAGGAAGAAGCCCTCACCATGAGCGACCGCATCGTCATCATGCACGACGGCGTCATCCAGCAGGACGGGGATCCCAACGGTATCTACCATCATCCCCGCAACACCTTTGTGGCCCGTTTCATCGGGGAAAGCAATTTCTTTGAAATCGGCAGCGACACCTATGCGCTGCGTCCGGAAAAACTGAACCTGTGCCCGGAAGATGAAGAGAACGCAAACCATCCGGAACCGAAATTCTTCGGCACTGTAGTAGATATCGTCTTCTACGGCACCATTGACAAAGTCTTTATCCGTCTTGACAACACGAACCAAACAGTAATCGCCTACCAGTATTTTGACGACGTGCATCGCTGGCAGACAGACGACCGGGTTGGAATCTGGTGGTATGATCGGGATGGGGTGAAGGTAGAGAAATGAAAAACGGTAAATTTCTGATTGCTCCTTCCATGCTGTGGCTGGGATTCTTCTTTGTCATTCCCATGCTCATCGTAGTTGCGGTATCCTTTGCCGCCCGCACGCCTTACGGCCAGGTGGTCTTCGACTGGAACCTCAACAACTACATCCGCTTTCTGGAGCCTTTATATCTTTCTATTTTTGCACAGACCCTGCTGGTTGCTCTGGTCACCACAGTCGTGACCATTTTGATGGGATACCCGCTGGCCTACTACATCGCCCAACTGCCCAAACGCTGGCAGCAGCCGGGACTGATCCTCTGCATGATTCCCTTCTGGATCAACTTCCTGATCCGGTCTTATGCATGGGTCATCATCCTCCGGGCCCAGGGCGTGCTGAATACATTTTTACTGAAGGCCGGTTTCATCGACCAGCCGTTACAGCTGTTGTATAATGAAGGCGCCGTCATGCTGGGCATGATTTATTCGTTGCTGCCCTTCATGATCCTGCCGATTTACGTTTCCATCGAACAGTTGGACCGTCGGCTGCTGGAAGCCGCTTCCGATCTGGGAGCGCCTCCCTTCACCGCCTTCCGCAAAATTACCCTGCCGCTGACCATGCCCGGTGTGGCTGCCGGAACTATCCTGGTCTTTATCTCCTCGTTGGGCATGTTCGTCGTTCCTGATGTCATGGGCGGCGCCAAGTCAGCCTTAGTAGGGAACCTGATCCAGAATCAGTTCCTGTCGGCCCGCGACTGGCCCTTCGGTTCGGCCCTGTCCATCGTACTGGCCGCGCTTTCGCTGCTTCTGATCATCCTCTACTACCGTGCCATCCAGGCACAGAACGGAGGTGCGGAAAATGCAAAAAACGTGGCGTAGTCACCTGCTGTTAGCTTATTCCCTGGTCATTCTGGCCTTTCTGTACGTTCCGCTGATTATCCTGGCCATGTACTCCTTTAACGATTCCCGCATCAACGCAGTATGGACCGGCTTCACCTTTAAATGGTACGAGCAGCTGTTCGACAACCGCCGGGTATTGGAAGCGCTGATCAACACCCTGATCGTCGGGGTCTCTTCCACCGTTGTATCCACCACGCTGGGCACCATCGCCGCCATTGCGCTGCACAAATATAAATTCAAAATGCAGAGCGCCATCAACGGACTGGTGTATCTACCCATCCTGATTCCGGAAATCGTTATGGGCCTGTCCCTGCTGGTATTATTCTCGCAGGCCCAGATTCCGCTGGGCAAAGGATCACTGATCCTGGCCCACATCACCTTCTGTCTGTCCTTCGTCGTCATCACCGTAGGCGCCCGCCTGGACGGCATGCGCAGTGACTACGAACAGGCGGCCAGCGATCTGTACGCAACCCCATGGCAGTGCTTCCGTTACGTAACACTGCCGCTGATCATGCCGGGTATCGTTGCCGGCGCCTTGATCGCCTTTACCCTTTCCATCGATGACTTTGTCATCAGCTTCTTTGTGGCCGGCCCCAACTCCACCACGCTGCCGCTGTACATCTACGCCATGGTCAAGCGCGGTATTTCCCCGGAGATAAACGCCCTGTCAACTTTAATGATGGTCGTGGAAATCGTACTGGTTATTTTAGCCGAACTCTTACAGCCCAGCCATAAAGCGAAAGCTGAAGAATAAAACAATTACTTGCAGAAAGGGAGGGATGCTGTGAAATGAGTTTATTTTCTACAAACGACGTAATCCCCCGAAAGTATGATTCGAAACAGAATCCTGAATTAAGTAAAATCGCGTTGGCAACACCAAGTCAAAGTAAGTTAAGTGAAGTAAAATCAAAACATTAAAAAATAAATTTTATGAAAAGAGGTTGATACCATTTGAAAAAAAATTGGAACCGCATCGTACTGATGCTCTTACTCATTGCAGCTTTTACTCTCACGCTGGCAGGCTGCGGCAGCGGCGATAAGAAGGCAGACGCCCCGAAGGACGGCAACAAAAAAGAACAGGTTCTGAACATTTACAGCTGGGCCGATTATTTTGATCCGAAGGTTCTGGCGGAATTTGAAAAAGCCAATAACTGCCGTATCAACTATGATGTGTATTCCAACAACGAAGAATTACTGGCCAAAATGCAGGCCGGCGGCGCGCAGTTTGATATCATCCAGCCATCTGACTACATGGTAACCACCATGACAAAGCTGAACATGCTGGAAAAACTGGACCACAGCAAAATGCCTAACATCCAGAACCTGATTGAAAGCCTGAAACATCCTGATTACGATCCCAAACAGGAATATGCCATTCCATATGTATGGGGCATTACGGGCATTGCTTATAATAAAAAATATGTGAAAGATCCTATCACCAGCTGGGCCGATCTGTGGAAACCCGAATACAAGGGTCATGTGATCCTGCTGAACGACAATCGGGAAGTATTCAGCCTGGCACTGAAGAAAATGGGAAAATCCAATAACAGCACCGACCCGAAAGATGTGGAAGCGGCGTTCAACGAACTGAAGAAGCTGAACACCAACGTACTGGCCTATGATACCGAAAACAACAAACAGAAGATGATTGCGGAAGAAGCCTGGATTGCCCAGATGTGGAGCGGCGACGCCTCTTTCTGCAACTTTGATAACCCCAGCATTGAGTTCTGCGTTCCGAAAGAAGGCACTCTGATCTGGGCGGACAATATGGCAATCCCCAAAGGCGCCAAGAACAAGGAACTGGCTATGAAGTTCCTCAACTACATCTACGATCCGCAGATAAGCGCCCGTAACTTTGACTACATGAAACTGCCGAATGCAAACGCCAAAGCAATCCCCTTGCAGAAAAAGGAAATCGTAGAAAGCGCGATTCTGAAAAACGCAAGCAGTCATGCTGACAAAGGTGAATGGTTGCATGATATCGGGAATGCGATCACGATGTATGACAGATTTTGGACAGAGTTGAAGACAGGAAAATAAATTTCCTGTCATATAAAAAAATTAGCCCCCGAACCGCATGCGGTTCGGGGGTTTTTCATTTATTCGTTGTCTGCTTCGTTTTCCGGGTCGGTTACATAGAGCTCAGGTGAGATTTCGGTGCCCAGCAGATCCTGCTGACGTTGGCGGGCGAAGTCGTTTCCTGTTTTCAGTGCGCGGAAGATGCCGGAGACCATCATGATGCCCAAAGCGATAGCACAGGAATCCAGAGCGGCGCCCAGCAATACTTCGTTGCCAAAGTTCACATAATTATTCAGGATATACCGCATGCCCTGATACATGCCCAGCCCCGGAACCAGCGGGATGATGGCCGGAATTTCAAAAACTGTCACCGGTTCCTTCCAGACGCGGGCAAATATTTCGCTGATTACCGCGATAGCAATAGTCGCCAGAAAATTGGCCGAGAAAGAATGAATGGAAAAACCATTTTTCAACACGATAAAAATGACCCAGCCGATCCCGCCGATAATGCCGCTGCGCCACAATATCCGTTTCGGTCCCTGGAACAAAACGCCAAAGGCCACAGTAGCAAAAAAAGCAAAAACAAAAGCTTCCGCATATTTCATGGCATGCCTCCCCAGGTCCAGGCCTTCAATACAAATGCCAGCCCGATAGCGATGGACAGGGCAAACAGCGCGGCTTCCGCAATGCGACTGTTCCCGCTGAGCAGATCGCCCGCCATGTAGTCCCGCACGCCGTTGGTAAAGGCCAGCCCCGGCAAAAAGGGCATCAATGCGCCTACCGTCATGCTTTCCAGCGTGCATTCCGGTTCAATATAATTACATATCAGCGTTGCCAGTCCGATGATCATGCCAGCCATAAAGTTTTCCCAAAATGGCGTGGGATGGAAATTATCCACAGTTTTCAGGAAAGACATGGCTAAAAAACCAGCCAGAAACGCACCGGTAAAATCATATACATCTCCGCCCAGAAGCATGGAAAAACAGGCGCTGCCTACCCCTGATGCCAGACATACGATGCTGTTTCTATAGGGATGCGATTGTGCCAGTCTATTCTGCAGCCAGTGTTTTGTCTGCACGTAGTCCATTTTCCAGCGGCGGAAGTTATAGGAAAACTGGTTGATATCCATGATCAGCCCCAAGTCCGTAGCACGCCAGCGGACACGGAACACGCGGCTTTTGCCCCGGGGACTTTCATCCCCCAGAATAATGATCGTCGGTGTACAGAATACGTTCAGGTCATAGTATCCGTAGCTGCGGCAGAAGCGCATCATGGTATCTTCCACCCGGTTGGTCTCCGCTCCGCTTTTCAGCAGAATCTTTCCCAGATCCATAGCAATGTCCATAACCTGGTTTTTGGTCATAGGCACTAAATCGGGCAGTCCTTTTTGTTTGTGATCTGACATTCTCTGTTACTCTCCAAACAACTGCGCAATAGCAGCTTTAAATTTATTAGCCCCGCCCATAGAGGGATGCGGTACGCAATTGCAGGGCACGCCGAATTTCTGCAGGGTACCTGCGGCTTTTTGGCCAATGGCAACGACCTGTGCATTGGGCAGCAGTTCCATCAGTTCTTTTGCGTACACGATGCCCACGTTTAATTCGTTGCCGTCGGGGGTACGATTGGTCAGCAAACCGTCTTCTTTATGGGGATGGAAAGGAAAAATATTCCACAGCACAGCATCAAAAGTTCCCAGATGATGACGGTGCAGACTGCCCCACATCACGGTGGCAGTAGGTTCGTTGAAGCCCATTGTCTTCTGCGTGCCTTTCAGCAGGGGCGACTCCGGATTGCTGGTACGACGGTAGTCCCATTCCCCCAGTACTTCTTCCGGCTTTACTTCCGGATGATGCCCCAGCAGGATCCGCTCGCTGGTCATGGCCATGCCGGAAAAGCGTCCGCCCTGATAGCCCAGTCCTTCTGCAATGAACAGATAATGGGCATTGCGACGCAGTTCCAGATAGCGCTGAAAGTTTTGGTAACGGATCTCAGGCGCTTCCGGAGAAATATCCAATCCGGGTTCGTATTCTCGCCAGGGATTGAAGACGCGAGGGGCGCGATACATGCGAAGGTGTTTCATAAACGTTGAAATATCCATGTGATTCCTTTCATAACGGCGCACGCCGCGGGTGATTCCTCCTTCCCCCGCAAAGCTACGGCGGCATCCGGCAAGCAACCTTGCCGTCACCACATAAAGCTTCGCGACGGGGCGTACCCTTCCGGAATCGCCCACGGCGCTATATTTCTACTTGGTTTTGTTTTCTCAAATTATACATGGTTATGTTAAAAAAGCAAGAAAAATATTTGACACGGGAATGTCACATTTATTCGCTACAATAAAATTACATAAGCATTTTTACATTTAATCCGATTGGTTTCCGTTGATTATATAAGGAGGGCGTCATGAAAAAAATTCTTGCGATTGCTTCTGCATTAATTACAATCAGCGCGTCGGCGTTTGCAGCGTTACCGCCGGGGGTATTCACCAGCCAGCGTCCGCCGGCGCATCACCACGGTATGGCTTCACATCGGATTCATGTAAATCCGTCACACCGGATGCACACGCCCATCCATAACCGTGTGCGCATGACGCCGCAGCACAGAGCCGGCGGTCCTGTAGGCGGACGCATGTCATCCACCGGTCCGCACCGATACCATGCGGCTCCGCCATCACACCGGGTGTATGTGCAGCCGGCCCGTCCGGTCTATCATTACCGGCGTCCCATCTTACCTCCGCCCCGCTGGCGCTACGCCGGATATTACAGCGGCCATTACTGGCGCCCTTACGGCGGTTACGTCGTGGCATACCCTGCCAGGTATTACGGAGGATGGGGGTATTACGCGCGGCCTGGCGTACGAATCAGTGTAAGAATATAGTCGGTGAAGTTTTACTGCAGCCCCGCCTTTGCTGCCGCGATGCCCAGATATTCCCGCATAGCAATGGCTGTAACATTTAAATTATACGCCTGGGGCGTAAAGGCGAATGCGTCCAATACAAGGTGTTTGTTCGTCATGTAATCCGTAGGGTACGGAATCACCTCTATCCCCTCCCGCTCAAACAGTAATACCGAACGGGGCATATGGTACGCTGAAGTGACCAATACCACTTTTTTGAAGCCCATCCGGTCGCAGATTTCTTTAGTAAATTTTGCATTTTCTGCCGTGTTGCGACTCTTCGCATCCGGCAGAATTTTTTTCTCTTCTACCCCGCAGGCCGCTAACACACGTTTGGCTGTTTCCGATTCTATCCCATTCTGATCAAAAACCAGCCCACCAGAAACAATCACTGGCACCTGCAGCGCCCGATACAGGCGCAGTCCCATGATATGCCGATTGGCCGCCCCTGCCGCAATCTGCCCGGTCCCATCAAAATCCGGTACGTCGCCGCAGGCACCTCCGCCCAGAATCACAATGGCCTGCGCATCCTGCAGTTCACCTACAGAAGGCTGGGGATAAAAATCCTCCAACGGCTTGATGATCCGGTCGCTGACCGCGCTGATACTCAGCACATAGATCAGCAGCATGACAGGAAAGAGTTTATAGAATTTTACCGTTTTACGGTTACACATGTAAAATGCCAACAGCGCCAAAATAAAAAGACCCGGCGGCAACAGCCAGGCATAACATAATTTAATAAAATAAATCATAATCCACCATCCATTTTATCTTTCATTGGGGTTGACATATCAAAAAAAAGTGTTATAGTTATATTTAATTGGTTTCATAAAATATTCAAAAAATATTATCGAAAGCGAGTGACGATAATGGACATTACAAATGAAAATAAAATCGGAAACCAAATTCGGATGATGCGCAATCAACTTTGTATGACACGCAAAACATTGGCGCAGGAAGTACATGTTTCGCAAAACACAATCTATCGTTGGGAAAATGGATTGGCAATCCCATCTTACGAGCATTGGATTATCCTCTGCCACATCTTCCACCTGCCCGTCCAAAATCCTGCGGAAATACAGGAATTTCCCAATCCTGTACCTGACAAAGAATTTCAGACTATTTTATTGAAACAGTTGGATCTCTGCCCTGACTGCAGGCGTAAAGTACAAAAAGCTCTCCAGCAATGGTATACGCTAAAAGATAAAAAGTTTAAAAACAACTAAGCGATTTATTAACCTATTTTCAGGCTATTACAAATTGTTATTTTGAGGTAAAAAACGAAAATTTTTCGTTTTTTACCTCTTTTTTACCTCAAAAACGATTTGTATAAGATGCAAAGCTAAGTTACATTCTTCTACGTCCGCTTACTTTCTATACATAGAAAGTAAGCGTTTTTACAATATGGCTTTAATTTACTTACGCCATATGATCTTCTGCTATTTCTGCCGACGCGGCCATGTGCATCCCTTCCGGGCATTTTTCTTTGGCTACACTCAGCATCAGCTTCAGCCGGTTCAGCTGATTTACTTCACTGGCCCCTGCGTCGCAGTCCATGGCCACCAGGTTCGCATCTTCATATGTGCGACGAATCTCCCGGAACACGCCTTTGCCCAGAATATGATTGGGCAGGCAGGCCCATGGCTGCAGACATACTACGTTGCGCACCCCTTCTTCCATCAGCTTGGTCATTTCGCCGGGCAGCAGCCAGCCTTCTCCGGCCATGTTGCCCAGAGATACGTGCTGCGCCGCCAGTTCGGCAATTTTGTAGATAGAGATGGGAGCAGTAAAGTGTTTGGATTTAGCCAGCGCTTTGCGCATAGGATCCATGAAAAAGTCCGCCACTTTGATGAACATCTGGGCGCCAACTTTTTTGAGCCAGCTGCCGTCCAAAATATCGTGCCGGGTAATACCGTCAAAAGCCATATACAGCATAAAGTTAGCCAGCTCCGGCATAACCACTTCCGCACCTTCTTTTGCCAGCACCTGTTCCAGATGGTTGTTGGCTACGGGGTGGTATTCTACTAATATTTCGCCAACAACGCCCACTTTGGGCTTCCACAGGTTGGGCACAAGAGGAATGGCATCAAATTCTTTTACCAAGTTCTGAATGGTCTGCCGATATTGCAGGAAATTGCCGTGATCCAGCTCGTCCTTGCATTTCCGCATCCATTTGGCAAACAATTTGTCCGTGGAGCCGGGGATCAGTTCATAAGGCCGCATCCGGTTGGTGACATTCTGCAACAGGTCGCCGTAGATGATGGCTTTGGCCACGTCCTTGAAGCCGGAAGGATTTAACTTGAAGGCATCCTGCTCCAGTCCCCAGCAGGCGAATACAGGCACCTGCGGGTAACCTGCATTCCGCAGCGCGCGCCGCAACAGGTTCATATAGTTGGTGGCGCGGCAGGCGCCGCATGTCTGGAACAGCACAATGCTGGTATGATCCGGGTCGTACTTTCCGCTCTTGATAGCCTGCAGCATCTGTCCGATGACCACGATGGCCGGGTAACACATGTCGTTCTGCACGTACTGCAGGCCCAGGTTGATAGCTTCTTCTTTCGGCGTATCGGGAATGACCACTTTGTACCCATACCGATTCAGCACGTGAGTCACCAAATCGAAGTGGATAGGCGCCATCTGGGGCGCTAATATGGTATGGGTCTCTTTGCAGTCGTGGGTAAAGAACGCCCGTTCTTCCACCACCAGCGGTTTGTAGTCCGGCACATGGCGGCGGCTGAGGACGGCTAATAAAGAGCGAAGCCTTATGCGGGCCGCGCCTAAGTTGCTCACTTCGTCCAGCTTGATCATGGTGTACAGACGCTGATGGCCTTCCATGATCTCCCGAACCTGATTGGTAGTGATGGCATCCAGTCCGCAGCCAAAGGAGCTGAGCTGAATGAGATTGATCTCCGGATGGGCTGCCGCAAAGCTGGCCGCATGGTACAGCCGGGCATGGTAACTCCACTGATTCACAATGGACAGCTCGTCTTTCGGCGTGTCCATGTGGTACACGGAATCTTCCGACACAATGGCCAGGTTATAGGACTGGATCATCTCCGGAATGCCGTGGTTGATCTCCGGGTCTAAGTGATACGGTCTGCCGACCAGCAAGATTACCGGCAGATTTTTTTCTTTGGCTGTGCGCAGGATCTCTGCGCCTTTTTGCCGCACGTCTTCCCGGTACTGTTCCAGTTCTTTGTAGCCGGCGTCCATGGCCTCTTTCAGTTCGCTCTGCTTAATATTTTCAGAAGCGAAGGCTTCCGTGAGGCGCACCAGCATTTTTTTGGGATCGTTGATGGGCAGGAAAGGCTCCATGAATTTGATTTCTTCGTTACGGAGCACATCCATGTTGTTGCGGATGTTTTCCGCATAGGAAGCTACCACCGGGCAGTTGTAGTGGTTACCGGTACGGTTCACTTCGTCTTCCATATTGTAAGGCATGCATGGATAGAAAATTTTCTTTACGCCTTTTTCCACCAGGTCCATGATGTGCCCGTGCACCAGTTTGGCCGGATAACACAGGGAATCTGACGGGATGGTGGACATGCCTTTGTAGTATATTTGCGCAGAGGATTTGCCGGACAGCACCACTTCGTAGCCTAATTTGCCAAAAAATGTGGCCCAGAAGGGAAAATCCTCGTACATGTTCAATACGCGGGGGATGCCGATGCGGCCCCGGCGGGCGGTAAATGATCTGCGCGCGGCATTTTTGGCTGCGGTTTTGTTGGCTGTTTTGGCAGCCGCAGCCGTTGCGCCGGACGAGCTGACTTTTGTTGCATCGCTGCCCGCCATATGTGCGTCGTGTGCGTTGCACCATACGGCAGACGCATCGATGACATTGGGGTACTTGAACAGCCGCTCGTATTTATATTCGTAAATATTAGGAGCTTTGTTGGTATTTTTCGGTTTGCCTTCGCCCCGTTCACAGCGATTACCGGTAAAGTAACGGCCCCCGTCGGGAAATGTCTGCATGGTCACTAAACAATGGTTGCCGCAGCCGTTGCAACGGTAAGATTTGCTGGTGACGGTAAAGTTTTCCAGATCTTTAGCAGGAAGGAGGGTGGAACGGCGACCTTTTTCTGTCTGTTCCAACGACAGGATGGCGGCGCCATAGGCCCCCATCAACCCGGCTATATCCGGACGGATGACGTCCATGCCTAATAATTTTTCCATGTTGCGCAGCACTGCATTGTTATAGAATGTGCCACCCTGGACTACGATGTGATCACCCAGTTCCCGTGTATCTTTCAGCTGCATGACTTTAAACAGCGCATTTTTGATGACTGAGAGACCGATGCCCGCAGAAATATCTGCCAAAGGAGCTCCTTCTTTCTGTGCCTGCTTCACGCGGGAGTTCATGAATACAGTGCAGCGGGTGCCAAGGTCCACGGGGGTCTTGGAGTCCATAGCTTTGTCCGCGAATTCCGCGGCGGTCATGCCCAGGCCCTGGGCAAAGTTTTCAATAAAGGAACCGCAGCCTGCTGAACAGGCTTCGTTCAATGTAATTTTGCCAATGTTTCCGTTATTGATAAGGAAACATTTCATATCCTGCCCGCCGATGTCCAGCACGCAGGTCACGTCCGGACAGAATTCATAGGCAGCGCGGTAGTGGGCAAAAGTTTCCACTTCGCCGGCGTCAGCATGCAGAGCTGCCTTGACAATCTTTTCTCCGTAGCCGGTAGTAAGACAGCCGGCAATATAGGCAGACTCCGGCATGGCTTTGTACAAACCGGACAGTTCTTTGATGACGATTTTCAGGGGCGAGCCCTGGTTGCTGCCGTAATCGGTATATAAAATTTCTTTGTCTTTGCCGATGGCTACAATTTTTGTGGTAGTGGAACCCGCGTCGATGCCTACGTAAACAGGACCTTCGTACGCAGACAGATCGCCACGCTTCACTTTGTCTTTGTCGTGACGTTCAATGAAAGCGTCGTATTCTGCCGCGTTGCGGAACAGGGCCAGCCGTTCGTCGCGGGCAATGCCGTGACCGGCTTCCGCTTTATCCAGGTTGGCAGTGAGGTTTCTAAATTCCAGTTCTTTTGTTTCTTCGGAAAGCGCGGCGCCCACGGCCACAAAGTAGGCTCCGTCTTCTACGTTCACCACTTTTTCCGGATCCATTTTCAACGTTTCCACAAACCGTTTTTTCAGTTCCGGCAGAAAATACAGCGGGCCGCCTAAAAAAGCTACATTACCGGTGATCTCCCGTCCCTGTGCCAGGTTGCCGATGGTCTGGTTCACCACGGCCTGAAAGATGGATTTGGCGATGTCTTCTTTGGATGCGCCATCGTTCATCAGGGCCTGGATATCTGTTTTGGCAAACACGCCGCAACGGGACGCAATAGTATAGATACGTCTTGCTTTGGCCGCCAGATCGTTCAATCCTTTGGCGTCTGTGTTCAGGAGCGCCGCCATGTGGTCGATGAAGGCGCCGGTCCCTCCTGCGCACACTCCGTTCATCCGTTCTTCCGGCGCAGAGCCGAAGTACATAATCTTCGCGTCTTCCCCGCCTAATTCCACCATGGTATCGGTTTGGGGAATGAGTTTCTTTACTGCCGTCGCCGCCGCGATGACTTCCTGCACAAATGGCAGCTGCAGCCGCTGGGCAATACCCATACCGGCAGATCCGGTAAGGGCAAAACGGAACCGGGACGGGCCTACCACGTCTTTCAGCGCAGTCAGGTTCGTCACCAATGCGCTGGGAATATCAGAAAAGTGCCGGGCATAATGTTTATAAATAATATGCTCTTCGGCATTCAGCACTACTACTTTAATGGTAGTGGATCCGATATCGATTCCCACTTTGTAACCGGAGCCTGCGTTCTCCCTGCCGGCAACAGAAGGCCGGACGACTGCAGCACTGCCGGAATTTACTTTGAAATTTTCAGTCATAGAGCACCTCGTAAAATATATAGAAGGAAAGGCTGATGGCAGATGGTTTGTTGCACTCGATTCAATCATATTTACTGAAATCTGCGCAACACGAAACACTGCATCAGGATCTCCGTTGCAGACAACCTGCGGCCAGATGATTGCCGTGTTGTCCTGTTCCGAAAATTCCCCGGCTGCCGCCAAATGAAAGCTTCTGCCGAAAATTTCAGAATGCACGATAAAAAGAAATTCAACATCGGAAACAGAGATTGGTAATGTGCGGCACGCAGGCCGTTGTTTCTTCCGTTTCCGCCGGAGCGCCGCCACATGAAAGTTTTGCTCCTGACATAAATTTAAATTACATAGTCGTTGGCAAATGAAACCAATACTATTCAACATTATATTATATACCAAAATTAAATAAATACCATACTCTTTTTATATTAATTGTTTTGATTTTCTTGTTTTTACGAAATTTGAAGAAGTACTGCGCGGATTTCTGTTTGAAGAATAAAACAGAATCTCATTGATATATTTCATTTTTTATGTTGTAAAGCAAATGAATATTATCGATATCGGTTTGATCAATTCCTTGAAAAAATTTCACATTTTCTTAAGAAAATTTTAGCACTCAGCTCTTGACAGTGCTAACAATTGGTGGTATAGTATGTTTAGAAACAAGGAAAGCGTAGTGATGATGAGGCCGAAGGGCTTCGCGACAATTGCTCCTGAATAATTCGCCGCAAGGCGGTTTTTTAAAGAAGCAAAAGTCAAAAAGTCAATACAAATTCTGTTGTTTCCCAACGTAGTCAAAAAAAATTTATATAACGGATGCGGTTGTAATTCCCATCTGCAATGAATGGAGGAATGAGTTATGATGTTACCGAGCATTTTTGGAGAAAATTTATTTGATGACTGGATGAATGACAGCGGGTTGATGAACCCCAACGCGTTCTTTGGCAAAGGCCTCTCCCCTTTGTATGGCAAGCATGCAGCCAATATCATGAAAACAGATATTCGCGAGAACAAGGACAGCTACGATGTCATTGTCGATTTGCCGGGCTTTAAGAAAGATGGTATCCATGTACAGCTGGAAGATGGCTACCTGACTATCACCGCTGCCAAGTCCCTGGACAAGGACGAAAAGGATGAGGCGGGCAAGTACATCCGTCAGGAACGGTACAGCGGATCCTGCACCCGCAGCTTCTACGTGGGAACGGCCATTACCGAGGAGGACATTAAGGCCAAATTTGAAGACGGTACCCTGCGGCTGAACATCCCCAAGAAGGATCCTAAGGCTGTAGAGACAAAAAAATATATTGCAATTGAGGGATAATTCCCTCTTTGCGATAAAAAGCAAGGCAAACGGCCGCCTACCTGTCCCGTAGGCGGTATTTTTTTGACTTTACTACTTCCGGCAGCAATGGTATGATGATTACAAGAATTATCATCCTTAATACTTAAGATTCCAGAGGTTTTTTATGTCTGACCGTAATATTGTAGTTGACCGGTTGCGGGCGCTGGCGATGCTGGGCGTGATTGGGATCCATATCGGGCCGTTTGTGTTCGCTTCCTCCACCCCCCGTCTTGACCTTTTCCTGTTATTTCAGGTCTTCACCCGCTTTGCTGTTCCCAGTTTCTTTTTTATATCGGGTTACGGACTGTTCTGCAACGATGCGCTGCGCAGGCCGTTCCATTATATTGAGTTTGTAAAGAAACACCTGATCACCGTAGGACTTCCCTACTTTGTCTGGTCGCTGTTTTACATTTACATGTGGCAATGGGAAGACATGTATCGTCCGGACCGGTCATTTTCCATCTCCGTTTTAATTGTAAAGTTTCTATTGGGCGAAGGCTGCTATCATATTTATTTTATGGTGATCCTTTTATATTTTTATCTTTCCATGCCGTTCTGGCGCTGGCTGGTGCGGCGGATCAGCGAAAAATCTTCTGCGGGGATAACTGCTTCGCTGGCAGCATTAGCCGGATTGCAGGTACTGCTGTACAATTGGAGCTCTTCCTACTGGATCTACCCCGTCTGGACAAAGGGGCATGCCATGATCATCCGCCTGCTGAACGAGCGTATGAATTACCTGCCGCTGTTTTACGGTTTTGTGTTCGTGCTGGGCGGCGTGTGCGCCATTCACGAAAAACCGATCCGCAAGTGGCTGCAGTGTCATTTTACATCCACGCTTGGCGTATTTTTACTGTCCTGCGCCGTATTGGTCTGGCGCTTTAAGGAATATGTGCTGTCGGGCATTCCGCTGGAAGATATTCCCGCCAAATACATGACCCAGCTGACACCGGAAGGATTACTGTACACCGTCTGCTGGCTGCTTTTCTTCAGTGCCGCGCTGGAAAAAATAAAGGATTCTCTCTTCCTCGATACCCTTTCCCAATACTCCATGATCATCTACCTGATCCATCCCCTCTTCGTATACTACTGGTACCAATGGTTCGGCATGCTGGGTTTCGCCATCGCACAAGTACCTGTGCTGCTGTACTACATATTAGTATTAATAACCTCGCTGTTAGTCGGAATTTTGATCCACAAAATTGCAAAACAACGCCGAATAATCGGACTGTTATTATTAGGAAGAGTGCCAAAATAAAAAAAGCCGAACCGCACCTCTCAATGAGACCCTTCAACGAATGAAACGAAAAGGGAAAGAGGGATGTAGTTCGGCTTTTTTACATAGTAGGCAAAAAGCAAAAATCCCGCTCCTGACGGAACGGGATTTTGCAATTTTTTGTAATTACGCTTCTTTAGCTTCTTCCAACGGCTCGATGCTGATGATGCGTTCCGTACGTCCATGACGGCCAAAACGAACTTTACCATCGATTTTGGCATAAATGGTGTAGTCACGACCAATGCCTACATTTTTGCCGGTATGGAAACGGGTACCATGCTGACGAACGATGATGCTGCCAGCAGTCACCACCTGGCCGTCATGCGCTTTCGTTCCCAGACGCTGGGAATTGGAGTCACGGCCATTGTGGGAAGAACCGGTACCTTTTTTATGTGCATGTAATTGCAGAATAATCTTAAACATTAATTTCACCTCCATGTTCGTGAATTCGAACATCTTGCGGACATTGCTCAGCCAGCTGGTACAGCACGGCTTCCATGCTGCCTAACAGCGCCTGGCTTTTCGCGTCGGGCGTCCGCTGCAGGGTCACCTGCAATTCACCCTTTTTCGTATCCGCACGGTATTCCACCGGATACTGCAACTGTTGTTCCAATCCTACAAGAGCCATCTGCGTTACCGCAGACACCCAGGCGCATATCACACTTTCTCCGGCCGGTGCGTCACTTGCGTGCCCCCTCGACCGAAATGCGGTAATCTCACCTTTCCGGTTCCTGTATAAATCTACTGTAATCATACATTAAGCCTGGATTCCGCTGATTTTTACAGCAGTGAACGGCTGACGATGACCAGCGCGTTTGCGATAGTTAGCTTTTGCTTTGTATTTGAAGACCAGGATTTTTTCGCCTTTGCCCTGTTCTTCTACGGTAGCAGTAACTTTAGCGCCGTCAACGAACGGTTTTCCTACAGTTACTTCGCCATCGTTTACGATAGCCAGAACTTCGTCAAATACGACTTCAGCACCTTTTTCAGCGTCCAGCTTTTCTACGTTCAGAACGTCGCCTTCTGCTACTTTGTACTGTTTGCCGCCGGTTTTGATAATTGCGTACATGCATTGCACCTCCCTTTTCATGGACTCGCCAATTACGGTACGTCACATCATTGTGCGCGGTATTGCGTGTCTGCTGCGTTGCATTTTGCAGCGCGGCTGTGCGCTTCGCCTGCGCAGTGACGATTTACGGAACCTTTTTGCGCGGTTGGGGATGGACATATTTGTCCATACTGGTGTATATTATCACAAAGTGAAGATACTGTCAATCAATTTGTTGCCGGAGCAACACATTTTGGCAATAAAAATACATTGGCAGCGCGTATAGTAAATTTTCTCATCCTTTGATATAATGTAAGAAATATTTACATAGCATCTTTGCTAAAAAACTTGCGGAGGTCCTTATGAAAAATAATAAAAACAGTAATATAGAAACAAAAATAAAAAAACTTTCTGCGGATATTTTGAAAGATTACGGCCAGGGACGCACTATCGACAAGATGAATGCATTCACCAGTCCAGACATGGATGTGGTAGTAGACATCCTGGACAAGCTGCAGAAAATTTTGTTCCCCGGCTATTACCGCAACAAAAATTTTCATTTTTACACAGCGGAAAATAATTTACAGACGCTGGTAGAAGACGTTCTCTTTAATCTGACAAAACAGATTTCCATGTACCTGCGGTATCTGCCGGAGTGTAAAGATGCTGATTACCGGGCGACAAAAGATAAAGCACAGGAGATTGCCATGGAATTTATGTCCCGCATCCCGAAGATCCGCGATCTGGTGGAGACTTCTGTGCAGGCAGAGTTTGAAGGCGATCCGGCGGCGTTTAACAAAGATGAAATTATTTTCTGCTACCCGGGGATGTACGCTATTATGGTGTTCCGGTTAGCGCATGAATTTTATGATCTGGGCGTTCCCATGCTGCCCCGCATCATGTCCGAATATGCACATGGCAAAACGGGCATCGATATTCATCCCGGCGCAACGATCGGCCGCTATTTCTTTATCGATCACGGCACGGGCATCGTAATCGGTGAAACTACGATCATCGGCGATAATGTAAAAGTGTATCAGGGCGTTACCATCGGAGCGCTTTCTACTCGCGGCGGCCAGACACTGCGCAGCAAAAAACGACATCCGACCATTGAAGACAACGTGACGATTTATTCCGGCGCTTCCATTTTGGGCGGCGAGACGGTCATCGGCCACGACTCTGTCATCGGCGGCAACACTTTCATCACCATGTCGGTTCCGCCCGAATCCAACGTGAGCATCAAGAGCCAGGAACTGCACATCAGCAACAAAAAAGGTCATGCGGATACCGAGGCAAAAGAACTGGATCAGGATAAAACGTGGTTTTATACGATATGAGCCTTGAAACAAAAAAATCTTAACTGCATCAAGAAAACCCGGCTTATAGCTTTCAGATGTTTCTCCTTCAAGGAGTAAAACGACAAAGGATACAGAAAGCTATAACCGGGCTTTTAATTTCTTTCATTAAATTGAATACAAAAATCTATGGCGGAGAGGGTGGGATTCGAACCCACGGAGGCTTTCACCTCGCTGGTTTTCAAGACCAGAGCCTTAAACCACTCGACCACCTCTCCAGAAGAAGTATATAAAGGATTATAATAAAATTTGCGGCTTCTGTCAATGGAGAATGCCTGTTTACAAATTCGGTTCAATACGTTTTATAAATCTTTCTTACCGGAATCACATGCGTTTTTCTACTTCCTTCAACACGGCCTCTTCCATCTGTTTGCCTTCAGTCAGCTGCCGTTGCATTTCCTGTTCCGCCTTTTCTTTAAATACAGTATCGCTTATGCCGCCCAGGTTGATGCGCACATTATACGAGGCCACCCGCTGGCAGGCACGCGCCATTAAAGCCGATGCCGCGCCGTCAGTCACCATCATGGGGTTACCTGCAACAACCACCGCATAGGCAAGCTTCATAATCCGAACAGAAGCGTTGGTCACTTTTAGTGAAGCAACCACTGCCGCCTTGCTGGCGTCTTCTATTGCCTGTTTTCGATGCCCGGTTTCTTCTTCCGTTTTTTTCGGAAGTTTATAAGCCTGCAACACCAGAGAATACATATCTGCATCTTCCTGTGCCATTCCAAGCATTTCCTGCTGCAGAACATTGGTTGCGGTAATAATCTCCTGCATCTTTGTTTCCGCGTCGGCGAACTTTTTCTTTCCCGCCGTCATGTGGGCCGACATCCCGGCCAGCGCTGCCGCCATAGCGCCGCAAATAGCCGCCGCGCTGCCACCCCCTGGCATCGGTTTGGTGGAATTAAGATCTTCTACAAAAGATTTGATTGTCTGTTTTGCAAAATTTATCTCCATCGGTATTCCTCCGTTTCCACCGCTATCGCATAAACCATTTTATAAAGTCGCTGATGCCTGCCATGTTACCATGCTAAACGAGGGCAGGCCTGTTTACTATTTCATTTTCCCTGCTGCAAATACCTGCGCACCTGTACAACGGCGGCGTACCCGTCCAGCGGTCCGGGCGGCGTCTGCAGACCTAACGGGATCAGCCGGCGCCATCCTTTCGGCGGGTACAACTCCCAATACAGATTCCGGGCTTCTTCCGTGGAAAACTTTTCATCCACAATATGGACAGTGTATCCTGGCAACGCTTTTTCAATCCATTTTCTATGTTCCCCGCTTCCGGTACCATCGCCCATAACAACGGCCCGCATTTTTTTACGCAGGCCCCAGGCATTATTCACCTGCAGGTTCTGAAATAAAAACTTTAGCAGATTATCCGAAAAACTGCGGGTGCGGAGCACCTGCACAGCAAGAATCGTTCCATTTCCGTCTACCAGTGCAACACCCGTCTTATCCCGCCCCGGATCGATCCCCAAATAATATCCTTCTATCTGCTCCTTTTTACTTCCAGCGTTTACCATGATCCAATGTCTTTATACAAAGAAACTGATTTTTCATCAGTTTCTTCGCCTTTACAGATTCCTTCCATTCATTTTGGTTATTCTGCTTTTTCCAGTTGCAGTCGCAGCTGCACCGGTCCTGCCGTAGTAATGTCCCCATCGGCATATGCGGTCAGACGGACTTTTCCGCCCATGCGCTGCATCTTCGTGACGGTTTCCACCATGGTAACAGCGTTCATGTTTCCTACCTTTCCGGTGAGAGGATCCGGCAATACGCCGGCTTTGACCGACATCTGGTTGATTTCCTGCAAGAAGGACATAAATGCCTGATCCGGATTGCCGGCTTTATCATTCAGGTCAATAACTTTCTGGTGAATCTTTGCTCCATTTTTATATATCAGCCTGTTGGGCAACACTTCCATGCCGCACAGCACCGGTTGCCCAACAACAGTATTCGCAACAGAACGAACCCGCACCAGTACATTTCCTTTGGCTTTATGCAGCAGCTCTAACAGACGGTCGCATTCCTGCCGAGAGGCCCAAACCAGTTCCGCATTGGCATCCGGAGCCAGCCCGATATGATTCTTCGCTGCGCCGTTGGCGCTGTCCAGCAGCCAGTTCAGCTGTTTCTTATTTTCTTCCTCGCTGAGTCCGCCCTGTAACACACCGGAAAATACCAGTTCGCCGCTGCGGTACATCATCTGTCCGCCCCGCATGAATGCCAGGCCTTCCTGCAACACTTTGGTTTCTTCTTTAAGATTTTCTATATCCGCATTCAGCTTTTCTCTGGCTTCCGTCAATGATCTCACTTCATCCCGGGCTGTGACCAGCGCACCCTGGGTGGCTTCATACTGTCCCCGGACGGCAGCTAAATTTGCATTGGCATTTTTCAGATTATCTTCCGCCGCGATTTTTGCGTCGTTCACTTCTTTAATCTGCCGATCCAGCCCTGCGATAGCTTCGTTCTTTTCTTTCAGCGAGTTCATGGCTTTGTTGTATTCCTGTTCCGCTGCATTTTTTTCCGCATCGAGCCGGGTCAGTTCTTTTTGTAGTTTTTCCATGCCGAACAAAGCCGTCCTGGCGCTTTCTGACGAAATGGCCAATATCCCTACAGAAAACAGGGAGATGAGCACACCTGAAAGGACCGTGAGCAGAACCGAAGTGTCATGGGGACGCAGGCCGAACACGCTCAGTTTCTTTTTCCCGATCTTGCTTCCCAGTTTATCTGCAATAAAGGCAATGATGCCTCCCATCACTGCCAGTAATAACATTAAACGAATGCCAAACATAACCCATGTACCTTCTTTAGTAAAAATTATCTTCAGTAAAATTTAATGAAACAGTCTGTCAGTAATCCGCTTTCTTTAACATAAAGACACCGGCAATAAAGCAGATGATATTGGGCAACATCGCCGCCAGCAACGGGGGAATAACGCCGCCTTTTCCCAGGCCGGTAGCAAAAGCCATGATGCCATAATACATAAAAATTACGATGACGCTAATGCCCATACCGATGGATGATCCGCTGCGCTGGCGCTGTGTACCCAGGGGCGCGCCCAGCAACGCAAAGACAAAGCTTGCAAGCGGGATAGCAAAGCGCATGTAAATTTCGGTCCACAGGTCGTCAGACGGAAGCTTCTGTCGTTCCAATACTTTGACATAGCCCCGCAGTTCGCCCAGCGTCATTTCATTTATGCTCTTCTGCTCCCAGCTGATCTCCTTTGGCGTAGTGTTCAAGGGAATTATCTGTTTTTTAAAGGCTGCCTTGCTGGTCACGCCTTCTTTTTCATCCAGAGTAAATACTGTTCCATTCTGCAACACCCAGGAGTCATTTTCCCAAATCGCCTTGTCAGCAGTTTGGATTCGGCTCAGTTTCTGCTTCTGGAACTCTTCAATGGTAATGTGATTCATAGTGCCCGTACTTTCATCGAAGGAACGGGCATAAGCGATGCGCTGGACAGTCCCGCTAAGCATCTTAATAACCACATGATCCTGCGTCCGGGGTTTCACATTGCCCCGAATCTCCACTTCCAAAATCCGTTTGGCTTCATGTTTGGAAGGCGGCACAACTTTTTCTGCCCAGATGACAGAAAACATGCTGATAATAAACCCGACTATTACAACAGGCGCAACGATCCGGTAATAACTGACCCCGCCAGACTTCATCGCCACAATTTCACTGTTGCTGGACATTTTTCCAAACGCCATCAGGGTCGCCAGTAATACCGACATAGGAAATGTGTAGTTGACAATTTCCGGGAGACTGTACATAAACAACCGACTCACAGTAGAAATTGGCGCTCCGTACGTTGTAATATACTGTACGATTTTAAAAAGCATGCTGCTGGCTATAAAAATGGTTGAAAAAGAGGCAACCCCGAAGATAAAGGGGTACAACAATTCTTTGAGTACATATTTATCTAATAACCGTAATTGCATTTGTTACCCCCTACATCCTGAAGTTTTCTCCAAGATAATACTTTTTAGCCACAGGATCGTTGGCTATACTTTCACTGTCGCCATGGAGCAGCACCTTACCGCTGGCCAGTATATAGGCTTTATCTACAATACTCAGCGTTTCCCGCACATTGTGGTCTGTGATCAAGATTCCAATCCCACGCTTTGCCAAATGGGCAATCATGCTCTGGATATCTGCCACGGCAATGGGGTCAATGCCGGCAAAAGGTTCATCCAACAGGATAAAGGCCGGATCGGTAGCCAGTGAACGGGCAATTTCCACACGTCGGCGTTCACCGCCGGACAGAGCCGTCCCTATACTGTTCCGGATATGCCCGATGTCAAACTCTTCTATCAGGGCTTCCATCTTTTGTATCTGTTCTTCATGGGATAACGCCGTTGTTTCCAGTATCGACATCAGGTTCTCTTCCACTGTCATCTTCCGGAAGATGGACGCTTCCTGGGGAAGGTAACCGATACCAAGCTGGGCGCGCTGATACATAGGAAGCTGACTGATGTCCTGCCCGTCCAGCGTCACCGTACCGGCGTCCGGTTTAGCAATACCGACTACCATATAAAAAGTCGTTGTCTTTCCAGCCCCGTTGGGCCCCAGCAGGCCGACGATTGTCCCCTGCTCTACCTGCAGGCTCACATTATCGACTACTTTCCGCTGTCCGTATATCTTAACAAGATTTTTTGTTTCAATAATCAAACTGTTCGAGCCTCCGTATCGGATTTACTGTTTGTGATCTGCTCCATCATATTCGGCGCAGGATTGAAATTAGTCGCACCATTTGCCATCAGTACTGCGCCTTCACCAAAGGCAGGATTGCTGACTTCCTTATCCGGTTTCTGATAGTACACAATGCGGACATTTCCCTGTGCGTGTGTCTTGCTGTCAGGTCCTGAAACATTGGTAATACGCAGTTTATCGCCGGTCACCGTATTGCCGTCCTGGGTCGCTGTCGCATTGCCGATTAATTCAATGTATCCGGTTTCATGGGAGTCGTAGATAGCCCGATCCCCAGAACCGGTCATCTTCTGAACAGTACTTTCCATCTTTACACCGCCGGTAGCATTGGCGACGCCGGTTTTCATATCATATACGATCTTGCCTGCCGTCAGCCAGCTGCCATCTGTTGCGGACAGATGAGCGTAGCCGCCCAGCGTCTCGGCAAATTCTTTATCATCGTGATAATCCACCCGGTGGGCTTTAAGTGTTTTATCCCCTTTTGTAAGAATTGCATTTCCCACAGCAGAAACAAATTTATCCGTATACATGAACAGCTCCTGGCTGCTAAGATGATTATCTTCCTTTTTCGCCGTTACGCCGCCGAACAAATGCCCGGTCTTCGTTTTGCTGTTAAAGGTGGATCCTCCCTGGGCAACCGCTACGCCGCCATCATGTTTAATTGTTGTTTTGCCTGTAGTAGTGCCGTCTCCACTTCCCATATCGTATTCAATCTCTGTTGCATCCACGCTGTATTTTGCGTCTTTATTAGCCGGGGCAGCCGCTACCGTACAGCATCCCAATACGAATACTAAAAGACAGCTCAGCAGTCCCGCCAGAATCCGTTTATTTTTCTTCATATTTTCCACCTCGTTCAACATGTGCTTTGCCCTTCATTTTAAAATGCTCCAGCTTGCTGGATGTAATCACCTTTTCAGCTGTTCCAAGCATATCGTCTTTCACAACTTTAACGGCGCCGGTAGCTGTCAGGATGTCTTTTTTCTGATTCCATTCCACTTTATCAGCTTTAAGGAAACCTCCATTTTTTAAACGGGCCGTCACTCCTTTGGAAAGTTCAAACTCATTGGACTTGGGTTTAATCTTCCCCGCTTTTGCGACGACATGCATTTCATCTCCATTACTAAGATATACAATTCCATCCAGCTCTTCGGCAACCACCAGATTATCATTGACCTGCCTGGCTTCTTTTACCTTCAGGGACCAAAGTTTTTTACCCTGATCGTCCCGTTTCAATACAGTATCTTGTACCAAAGCCTGTATTGAATCTTTGTTGGCATTTTGGGATTTTTTTGTTGGCTCCGGAACATCGGCGCCCCAAAACAGCCAGGCAAAGACAAGGGCCAGAAGCCCCAAACCGGCTGCCACGGCCAGAATCGTCTTATTGTTTTTCACGGTGCCTCCGCTCCTTTTCTTTTGCTTCTTCATAAGATGTATTCCAGCGGTGCTGGAACCACAACCAGTTTTCCGGATACTCTTTGATGATCCGTTCTACCGCCTGCGTCATACGCAGGGTCAGTTTATAATCGTCGGCCTTCTGATCGCCGGTATTTTCATAATAAAAGGGTTCTTCCACAAACACCTGATGCCCATATCCGTCCGGCTTGCGGATGATAAAGATATTGATGCAGGGCGCTTTGAATTTTCTTGCAAAATATGCCGGCCCGGTAGGCGTAGAGGCCAGCTTCCCAAGGAAAGGCACAAAGATGCCGTCGCAACCGCCGTCCTGATCGGCGATAAGCCCCAACATACGACCTTTTTTCATAGCTCGCGCACAGCCTAAAATTTCGCTGGTTCCCCGCGCAAAAATCTCCTGTCCGGCGCCTCGGCGCAATTCGTTCATAAAATCGGAATAGACCCGGTTGGGCTGCGGTTTTTCCACCGCGCTGAGGGGGAATCCGTTCAATGCCAGCGCTGCTCCCAGCCATTCCCAGTTGTCCATATGACAGGCCAGCATGACAACGCCTTTTTTCTGTTTCAGCGCTTCCCACAAAATTTCCGGATGGTCAAAGGTGACCAGCCCCCGGATATTATCTTTGTTCAATGCAGGCATATACAGCATTTCCAGACCGGATATACCTAAATTGATAAACATTTTTTTTATAACTTCCCTGGACTGTATGCGGTTGTATCCCAATCGCTCGTGAATTGTTTCCTCGGCGCGGATACGCTGTTTTTTCAACACGCGCCACAGGATATACCCAAGTCCTTTTCCTAACTTCACCAGCAGCTTATACGGTGTATGTGAGGCCAGCCAGCTCAGCGTTTTCAATAACGCATATAACATTATTGTCGATCCTCTTTTCCTTCATCACAGTATTCTTCGACAATCGTCTGCCAGATCCCTTTTGCTTTCAGGATCAGTTCCAGCAGATCGCGCACGGCGCCCTGTCCGCCGTTATGCGGCGTAATATAATCCACCCGCTGTTTCACATCTTCGGCCGCATCGCCCGGAGCTGCGGATAACCCCACCGTCAGCAGCGCCGGAAGATCATTCAGGTCGTCGCCCATAAAGGCTATCTCTTCCATTGACAGTCCGTGCTTTTCTGCCAGTAACAGGATGGCCTGATTTTTGGCGGATATACCGCTCATCACATCTTCTGCAATACCCAATTCTTCTGCACGCCGTTGCACGATAGGGCCTTTGCGGCCAGTAATAACAGCGATGATAAGTCCGTGCCGCCTGGCGGATGTGATGCCAAGTCCGTCTTTAGCATTAAATCGTTTGAATAATTCCCCGTCGGCGCCGATGTTGATACTGCCATCGGTGAGGGTACCGTCCATATCTAAGGCCACAAGGCGGATGCAGGACGCTTTTTGCTGTAATTCTTCTAACTCTCTGCTCATAAAAACTCCTGTTTCTCTGGTGTAAAACAAAGAAAAAAGGGAACTTACACTACGCCCTGGCGTACCAGGTCTGTCATATGCAGCAGACCGATCACATGCCGTTCTTCATCCAGTACGGGCAACACCGTGATAGGCTTCGGCGTATGGCTTTCCATAATATGCAATGCCTGGGCGGCCAGCTTATCTTTCGTAATAAATTTCGGATTTTTTGTCATCAGCTCAGTAACGGGCCGTTTCAGGAAGTCCATACCTTTAGACAGGCCTCGGCGGATGTCTCCGTCAGTCAGAAGTCCGATCATGATATCGTTCTCATCCACAACAGAAACAGCGCCCAATCCTTTATCCGTAATGACAAACAGCGCTTCTGTTACCGTCGCGGTTCCATGCACTATGGGGTTCTCGCTGCCAGAATGCATGATATTCCCTACGGTAAGAAGCAGTTTCCGCCCCAGGCTGCCTCCCGGATGAAAAACAGCAAACTGTTTTGAGGTAAAGTGGTGCTGCCCCATCAGCGCCATAGCCAGCGCATCCCCAAAGGCCAACGCCGCCGTGGTACTACTGGTCGGTGCCAGGCCCAGAGGGCAGGCTTCTCTTTTTACGCCTACATCTAACACTACGTCGGAATTTTTAGCCAGGGTTGATTCAACATTGCCTACCATGGCAATGACCTTCGCCCCGATGCGACGCAATGAAGGTAAAATATTCAGAACTTCTCCCGTTTCCCCACTGTTGGACATGGCGATAACCACATCGTTTGAGGTTACCATCCCCAAATCCCCGTGGATGCCTTCTGCCGGATGCAGGTAAAAGGATGGAGTGCCGGTACTGGCCATCGTCGCGGAAATTTTATGTGCTATGATGCCAGATTTTCCCATCCCTGTCATGACCACACGGCCCTGGCATTCCAGAATCATTGCGACCGCCGCGTCAAAGTGCTCATCTACGCGGGGAATCAGATCCAAAATCGCCTCGGCTTCCATCTGCAGTACTTTCTGGGCATCGGTCTCCATTACGTTCATAATAAATCGTATCCTTCCTGATAATAAATTCTCTTATATAAGGATTCCAGGATTATTCAGTCTGCTATCCGCCTGCATGTCCGAATCGCAACAATCAGACATAAAAAGCGGTTACGTCGCCGCCAAATATTATTTCCGCACAATCCGATCGATGGCCAGCACATCTTTTAACAATGCTTCCAGATGGTCCAGACGTACCATATTAGGGCCATCACTGAGCGCCTTGGACGGATCGTCGTGCACTTCCAGGAACAACGCGTCTACGCCAACGGCCGCCGCTGCCCGTGCCATGTGGGGCACATACTGGCTCTGCCCGCCGCTGCAGGTTCCTTTTCCGCCGGGGATCTGTACGCTGTGAGTAGCGTCCATGACTACGGGATAGCCTAACTCCCGCATAATGGCCAGTCCCCTCATATCGGTCACCAATGTATTGTAGCCAAAACTGGAACCCCGTTCCGTCAACAGGATGTCACGGCAGCCTGCTGCTTCCAGTTTGGAAATTACATTCTTCATATCCCAGGGCGCCAGAAACTGTCCTTTTTTCACATTAACGCATTTACCAGTCTTCCCCGCTGCATAAACCAGATCTGTCTGACGGCAGAGAAACGCAGGAATCTGCAGAACATCTAACACTTCCGCCGCTTTCTCCACCTGATATGTCTCATGGATATCGCTGACAATGGGTACCCCCAGTTCTTTTTTTATCGCAGCCAGCTGTTTCAGCCCCTCATCCAGTCCCGGACCCCTGAATGAATCATAGGACGAACGGTTTGCTTTGTCGAAAGATGCTTTAAATACATAGGGTATGCCTAATTTTTCACAGATTCGTTTCACTTCCTGCCCGATGGCCAGGCTGTGCTCGTAACCTTCCAGCACGCAGGGGCCTGCCAACAGCAGCATGGGCTGCCCGGGACCAACTTTATAAGGTCCTACGTTAATCGTATGCATCAGTTTCCTCCCAAAATCTTATTTACTGCATCCAGATCCGCCTGGGTGTCTACACCTACGCCCTGGAAACTGCTCTCCAACACTTTAATCTTATATCCGTTTTCCAGCACTCGCAGCTGCTCGAGACTTTCTACCTGTTCCAGCGGAGTAGGCGCCATAGCCGCATACTGCATCAGAAAAGTGCGGGTATATGCGTAGATGCCAACATGCTTGTACACTTT
>Ga0247608_10001548_pt1 | contig 31453 bp, 30 predicted proteins | sample 176DNAGHGlowgp2_FD_193490 | JGI IMG/M metagenome (GOLD analysis project Ga0247608, IMG submission 193490) | Sheep rumen microbial communities from Palmerston North, Manawatu-Wanganui, New Zealand - 1766 DNA GHGlow gp2 | ecosystem: Host-associated > Mammals > Digestive system > Stomach > Rumen ...
CCCAGCCAAAGAGCTTGCCCGTTATGGCATATATGATATAGTTTACCGGATTCCATGCGGCGAAATTGCCATAAAGAGAATGACCCTCGTTGTATCCCCAGTATCCTAAGGGATGACCGAAATCGACCATTGCCTCGACCTGTTTATAATAAAACAGTTCGTCATTCCACTCAGAGCATACGATCGACAGGCCGTTAAACCGGGTCTTTTGTGAGATGAGAAGAATCGCAGAGCAAATAAACGGTATGGTCATTACCGCCATCAGTCCGATAAGATTTCTTCTTTTACCGAGATTACCCTGCATATGATTCCTTAATTCCGATCAGGAGATCACTCCCGCGGACGCGGCGATATATTCGCAAAGCCAGAAAAGACCGCGCACCCATATGAGTATGAGCGCTCCGTTAAGCCATGGTTTTAATTCTTTGTGATCCCTTATGATACGAAGAACAAGTGATAACGCTACGATCAGTAACATTACCATCGTTCCGAAAGTGGCCCTGTCGGGGTAATGAGGTGAAAGCACCATTCCACCCCATGATACGACTGCTGCCACCGGCATAACTATGGTCTTAGGATCCCATTTGTTCTTAAATATAGGGAAATATATGATGATAAGCAAAAGTGTCAGTATTATAACGGGATACAGAAAATCTATACCGGCACGTGACTCCGAATAAAATCTTAAAAAGAGTTTCCACAAAAAGCCCTTGTCGGTATCTACCTCGGCGCTTCTTACGAAATTACCGGGCGCAAGTATGCAGGCCGCCGACCCGAGTAAAGAAAACAGGCTTCCAAGGATCATCCAGATCTTTACGGGCATTTTCTTTTTACGAAGATAGATGATGGTGAATACCGAAATAAGCCATGCGGTTGGGCCCATGTTTTCGTTGCTCCACCCCGTGACAACGGCAAGGGGGATCATCCAGAAAACTATACCTTTAAGCGGTGCGGCGGGTTCTGTCCCCAGTTCCCTTACATAGCACCACATAAAGATCATGATAAACGAGGTTATATAAAGATAATTGGCACTTCCCGACTGCCAGTACATGCTCATCAGCCAGTTGGCGTTGAGTCCGTGGAGCATGCCCGAGATTACGGTGATCGAAAAGATCTTTGAAACGGTGTCGAGTTTAACTCCCGCGAGATTGCATGAAAACAGCAATACGACCGCAGAAAGGACAAAGGTCATGATGACATTTAAGATGTCAGCGACCGTGGGGCCGCTCATAAGAACGAACTGAAGGATCGTATGCGTAACGCTTCTGCCACCCCAGTTAAGATAGTGCCAGACCTGACTTTCCCAGATATCCTTAACGCCTTTTAACGGTCCGTCGGTCGCGATGTTGGTGCCGTACCACAGATCGTCGGTCATAAAAGGAGCGCGGATATGCGCAAGATAAATGACCGCTACGGATACGCCGAGCATAAGTATCGTGATCACATTCCTAAGCGTCTTATTTTTTAAAGAAAAAGCGGTAATATTTTCAGTAATGTCTTTGTTAGTCTCCATACTGAAAATAGTACCGCATTATTCGTTATTTTGCCATACTTAATTATTTACCGTTTTGTTGTCGGGACCGCGTCCGCCATTTAACGGATTTCGACTGCGTAACCGTTATATTTTCACTGACAGTTTTTTAACGCCGTTCCATGAAAGTAAGGCTAACAGCAAATAGAATGCCGCCATGATCACCATTACAAGCGGAAGAACTTTGAATATTATTCCAAGCGCCACAAGACCGCCGCCTATAAACATCGTGCCGAACATATTGGGAAGAAGATATGCAGTTACCGCCCTTCCCTGCTTGATGACCTGGATCTCATTGTCCCAGTCAAGCTGCATGTGTTTGGCACCGCACCGCATGCCGTATATAGTCGAGAAAAGCGTTGTCGATATCACAAACAGCAGCCCCGCTGCCAGTTCAAATACCGATGCCTTAAGGGATATGCAGCTCATAAGAAACGCAAACAGTGAAACCGGCAGAAACAGGAGTATGTTAAAGAGCATCTTTCCTTTAAATACCGACATCATATCAAACGGAAGCGACTTGATGATCCAGTAGTTCTTACCTTCAAGCGACATCGAGCATGCCGTCGAAGACACCATTCCCGTAAAAAAGTATATAAATACGGGAACGATGAGAACGGGCGAAAAAGCCTTAATATCAACCGGTGTGCCCGCCATTGAGGTTATCAGCGAATTTACGTCGATAAACGGTATGATAAGTCCGAATATAGCAGTCATGACAGCGCCCATTCCGACATTTGTCGAATAGGCAACGGAACCCGTGAATCTCTTGAATTCCTTGAAAGCGATGCTCTTAATCTGTGAACGGGCCTTGAAATCCTTGTCCTTGACCTTCTCGTGAACGGAATATGTTGCGCTTAATTTTGAGTTTATGCCTTTGTAAAACTTTGCAAAGATCATAAACAGAATTTCATAAGCGAGTATCGATATTCCCACCAGCAACAGGATCGATGATACGGAATTTTTGTTGATCGCATCCGAAAACCATTTTGCCGTCGGTATGAATTTACCGATCCCCGAAAAGACATCGGCAGATTTATTAAGAACTTCCTCGACCTTATCGTTCTCAATCATGTCCTCGATAAAAAACCTTAAAAAGAAGATCGGGATCACGAATACGAAAGTAAGTATCGTAAGCACCAGGTTTTTGTGCTTAAATCCGGCTCCAAGCGCGGCTATGAGCGCACTCACACCGACTGCGATGATCATGGGAATGATCGGAAGAAAGAACGAAAGCACTATCCATAAAACGTAAGTGACAGCTCCCGGTCTTACACCGATCGCATAGCCGATAAGTGCCGCCACCGACACTATAACCGTCCACGGAAGACTGTTTATATACATAAAAAGAAAACGGTTCGACACAACAGCCTTTGTCTTAAAAGGCATGGACATTAGCATATCGTATTCTTTGTACCCAAACAGCATGCCGTGAGCTTTAAGAAGCGTGAATATCAGTGATACCGCCGCTATAACGATCGCAGGTACCGCAGGTACCGCTTCAGCCATTCCGAAAATAGCCATTCCGGCGCATGTAGCCGTCACATATGCTCCAAGCAGCAGGTAAAGAAACGAAAAACCTATGAGATTACCCCATGCCAGGCCGCGTTTTTTCTTGTCATCGCTGTGTTTTATAATATTTATGTTGCTTGCGGATACAAGCATAGTCTTAAGAAGCAGCATCTGATCATTCATCTTTTACAGCCTCCAGGAACACTTCTTCAAGCGACTTGTCGCCGATCAGCTCTTCCATCGTTCCGTTCGCGATGATGCGGCCTTTCTTGATGATGGCTATCCTGTTGCAAAGTCTTTCAGCCACATCAAGCACGTGTGTTGAAAAGAAAACGGCCGCCCCGTTTTTGCACATCTCATGCATGATCTCTTTTAAGGTAAAAGAAGCCTTGGGATCAAGTCCAACAAACGGCTCATCCATTACAAGAAGCTTGGGATCGTGAATAAGCGCACCGATTATGGCAACTTTTTGCTTCATGCCGTGTGAATACGAAGAAATGAGGTTTTTAAGCGCATCTTCTATCTCAAAACGTTTGGCATAATCGTTTATCCGCTTTTCCCGCTCCTCGCGGCTGATACCGAATGCATCGGCTACGAAATTAAGATACTGTATCCCGGTCAGATTGTCGTAAAGGTCGGGGTTGTCGGGAATGTATGCGGTGATCTTTTTGCATTCAAGCGGATCGGTCTTGACATTGTGACCGTCTATCTCAATAGTTCCTTCGTCAAAATCCATGACACCCACAACCGCCCTTATGGTCGTACTCTTACCCGCGCCGTTATGCCCTATGAATCCGAAGATATCTCCGCTTTCAACACTTAAACATACGTTGTCGCAGGCCTTCTTGTCCTTTCCGTAGATCTTGGTATAGTTTTCTATCTTTAACATAGCCATTTTATTCCCCTCCGGAATGTTTGTGTGATATCATTATGATATCATAAAGATTGCGTTTGTCAATATGAAATAGTGATCGACCACCGGCGATACAAAAAGTATCGACCACCGTCGCTGCAATATATGGTATTATATTTATATGCGACGGATAAACGATGTTTTCTTCTGCACACAGATTATACATGATCGCATTCCGGCGCACAATAATACGCAAGGAGAGATGAAATGGTCAAAACATTAAAAGACATTCAGAAACTCATAAGTGATATGGATATTAAGATGGTGGACTTCAAACTCACGGACATCGACGGACGCTGGAGACACTTAAGCATCCCCGCCGAAAGGCTTACGGAAAGCACCATGGAGCACGGCATCGGCTTTGACGGCAGCAACTACGGTTATGCTCCCGTTGAAAACAGCGATATGGTTTTCATCCCCGTACTTGAATCCGCGGTCATCGACAGATATGCCGAAGTTCCCACTCTTTCGATGATAGGCGATGTAAGAGTCATAGACCTTCCCAACAACAGACCTTTTGACCAGTATCCCAGAAATGTGGCCATCCGTGCTCTTGAATACATGAAAGAGCAAAAGATCGCCGACAGAATGGTGATAGGACCGGAATATGAATTCTATCTCTTCGATGAAGTAAGATATAATACCGATTACTACAATATGTTTGCCAATATCTACACTCATCAGGCCGCATATGCATCGGGAAGTGCAGACAACAACAATGCATACCAGGTACTTCCGGGCGCCGGATACCACAATTCTCTTCCCACCGATATCCGCAACGACATAAGAAGCCGCATGTGCCTTGCCATGAAGGAATGGGGCGTTGACGTTAAATACCATCATCCCGAAGTCGGCGGAAGCGGACAGATGGAGATCGAAGTCGAGCTCGGTGATATGTTAAAGCTTGCAGACGATACGATGTCGGCCAAATACGTTATCAAAAACGAAGCAGCCCTTGAAGGCATCACCGCAACATTCATGCCCAAGCCTCTCGCAATGGAAGCCGGAAGCGGAATGCATGTACATATGCTTCTTTTCAAAAACGACAAGCCCGTATTTTACGATAAGAAAGGCTATGCTCAGTTAAGCAAGGAAGCCCACTGGTTTATGGGCGGCCTTTTGGAGCACGCAAGATCGCTCTGCGCCATCACAAATCCTTCCACCAACTCTTATAAGAGACTTGTGCCCGGATTTGAGGCTCCCGTAACAATAGGATATGCGATGAGTAACAGAAGCGCCGTTATCAGGATCCCCGCATATGCCAAGACTCCCGAGACCAAGCGTTTCGAGCTTCGTAACCCCGATGCCACCTGCAATCCCTACTATGCTTACGCAGCCATTCTGATGGCAGGTCTTGACGGCATCAAAAACAAGATCGATCCGCACGCCAAAGGATGGGGCCCTTACGACTTTAACCTCTATACTCTTTCGGATGAAGAAAAAGCCAAACTTACGGGACTTCCCACCACGCTTGACGAAGCGCTCGCAGCACTCGAAGCCGATCATGATTACTTAACGGCAGGAGGCGTATTCCCGGAAAGACTGCTTAAACAACTCGTCGCAAGGGAAAAGGCAGCTTCGTCCAAGGTTTCCAAACTCCCTCATCCCATGGAATTTGCAATGTACTATGATCTCTAAGGAATCAGCAATTTGCACAGCAAATTGCTGACCGCAACAGCATGTTTTACGCAGTAAAACTGCGAGTGCGGGACCGGAGGCATTCCGCCGTAACCGAGGTTTTTTCGAGGTTACGGTAGTTCCGGTCTTGCGCATATATCCTAGGAATCAGCAATTTGCACAGCAAATTGCTGACCGCAACAGCATGTTTTACGCAGTAAAACTGCGAGTGCGGGGCCGGAGGCATTCCGCCGTAACCGAGGTATTTTCGAGGTTACGGTAGTTCCGGTCTTGCATATATATCCTAGGAATCATAAATTTGCGAAGCAAATTGCTGACCGCAATGCAAGCTCCAATGCAAAAGTAAGGAATTTGTAAGATATGAACAAGATACCCGGAACACCGGCCAATCAAAGAAAACTTATCATATGCTTTACCGGTGCACTTGCCCTGGCACTTCTATTTCTGGCGTTTTTAAAGTGGTCGGGCGCAGGCAGGAATACCGCTTCAGCAGATGCGACAGCAGTGTCGGATACGACTCAGGATCAAAATGCGGTCACGGACTCGGCAGCTGATTCGGCGGATATCGAAAACAATGCCGGCGTTCCCGTATTCGATGACTCTTCAGCCGATCTTGGCGATGCAGCCGGTGGAAATAATGATGCGAATGCCGGTGATGCCGGTAAAAACGCAAACGTGGCCGGCTCTTCGGCAAACGATAAAGAAAAAGATAAGCCTGCTCCGGAAGAAGGAAAACAGGGCCGCGAGGACCTCTCGGGCAATACGGCATATGAACGTATACCCGTTCCCGAAGAAGTCAGGGGTGTATGGTTTTCGTATCATGAGTGGGAAGAGGCACCGTCGGGCAAAAAAGAGTTTACGGCGTATGCCGACGAAGTAATGGACAATCTCGTAGAACTTAAGATGAATACGATATATGTCCATGTCCGCGCCGATGCCGATGCCATGTATCCATCAGACATCTTTCCCTGGTCTAAATTCATAACCGGAACGCAGGGCGAAGATCCCGGATACGACCCTTTCGACATAATGGTCGACGCAGCACACGAGCACGGCATCAGGATACACGCCTGGATCAATCCCTACCGCATCACCAACAAAGACAACACCTGGGAAGAGGTATCGCTTGATAACCCTGCAAGGATCTGGTATTTCAGCGGTGAACCCGGCATTGACAGGCTTGTTCTTTTGCAGGACGGACAGTATTACTTCAATCCGTCCAAGTATGAAGTTCGCGAATTAATTAAATCAGGCGTTAAGGAAATTCTGGATAACTATGACGTCGACGGCATCCACATGGACGATTATTTCTATCCCGTTTTAAACGACGGCGACAAGACAAGATGGTTTGACTATCCCGAATATACCGCAAGTTCAAGCAGTCTTACCGCTACCGAATTCAGGCGTGAGAACGTAAATATGCTCCTGCGCGATCTTTATTCCATGGTAAAAGAAAAAGATGAATCGATCGAATTCGGCATCAGTCCCGCCGGAAATCTTGACAATCTCTACAGCGACAGCCAGTATTTTGCGGATGTCGAGAAATGGATGAGCGAAGACGGATATGTTGATTATGTGATCCCTCAGTTATTCTGGGGATTTGAAACAAAGCTTCAAAACAAAAAAGCCGCTCCGTGGGCTTATAAAAATAACTTAAGCCGCTGGACCAAGCTTCACCAAAACAAAGATGTAGCTTTGTATATCGGTCTTCCGATGTATCTTGCGGGTACCGATGTGTACGATAACAACAAAACTTCCGAATGGTTGAGACACGACGACATCATTTCGCGTCAGGTCACTACCGCCAGAAAGAACAAAGATGTGTCGGGATTCGTGTTCTTTTCCTACAACTCGTTCTTTAAAGACGAAAGCACCGCGGAAGTGGAAAACCTCCTTAAAGTAATAGACAAATAGGTCAGCTGTTTAAAAATGTCGCCAAGTGGCGGCATTTTTGCTTTAAGGAGATATTACTATAAGAAAAGTCAGTATTTCTTGTTTCATTGATTCGCAGTAATGTTCATGCTGCCGGTCTTATAACCGTTTAGATCGAGCGTCACATATTTAAAACCGAGTTTGGTAAATTCGGCATTAATGGCTTCTCTTACCCCGGAGTTTATGATCTTTTCAAATTCCGTGGGATTTATTTCTATTCTGGCAAGATTTCCGTGCATTCTGACACGCAGCTGTTTAAATCCGAGAGTTCTTAAGAACTGCTCGGCTTTTTCGATCTTACGGAGTTTTTCCTCGGTGATCTCTTCGCCTACGGGCAGCCTTGTTGCAAGACATGCCATGGCGGGCTTATCCCAGGTCGGAATGTTAAACTTCTTGGAAAGCTCGCGGATCTCGGCTTTGGTGAGTCCCGCGTCCTTTAACGGGCTTTTGATGCCAAGTTCTTCGATTGCCTTCATGCCGGGCCTAAAGTCGTGCACATCATCGGCATTGGTGCCTTCGATGATGATGGTATCGATCCCAAAGCGGTCACGAACCACTTGTTTGAAACGGGTAAACAGAGCCTTTTTGCATATGTAACACCTGTCGGGCGGGTTATCTTTAAAACCTTCTATGGAAAACTGGTCCACATCGATAACGCAGTGCCTGACACCAAGCGTTTTACAGTATTCATCGGCCTCCGTGCTCTCGCTCTCGGGGAATGATGCAAAGTGTCCGGTAATAGCGACAACATTGTCGCCAATTGCTTCACGGGCAGCATACAATAAAAGCGTTGAATCCACGCCCGATGAAAAAGCAACCGCAACACAGCCCATTCCACGAAGTGCACTTATGAGATTTTCATATTTAATATTTATATCCATCTTGCCGTCTCCGGTTCTCTGCATCTGATCCACTACAGCACTGAATGTTTTACACAGCTGTTGCCGGTATTCTTCGGTACTGCCGGATCGGCGTTCTACACTTGCTTTTTGTAACATGCATTCTGACCGTCATGTTGGCACATTACGGCAGTTTTGCGATAAGTTCGGCGATACCGATACCCTGCTCATCCGCAATTCGGGCAAGGTCTTCGTATTCGTATTTTGTGCGGGTCACACCGTAACCCGAAGATACTTTCCGGCGTACAGTGCCAAACGGTGTTTCCACGTTTTCTATCTCACGTTTTAAGATATGACGGTTAAGTTCAGATTCCCTTATACCGAGCGTTGTAGTGTGTCTAAAGATAAGTTCCACCATTTTTTCTCTGTCTTTGGGAGTTATCAGGACACTGATAAGCGTGCCGGGACGGCCTTTTTTCATACCGATCGGAACGGTATATACATCACGGGCGCCGCCTTCTAAAAGTTTCTCGGTTGCATATGCTATCGCTTCAGCAGTCATGTCATCGACATTACATGAAAGTTCAAGCACCTTATCCGAGGTGTCACCGCTTTCTCCGAGCATTGCGCGGACACAGTTAGCGGCTTCAAAATCCTTTTTTCCCATACCGTATCCGATCGCGGATACACTCATCACGGGCATATCGCCAAAAGATGTTACAAAGTGTTTTAAGATTGCCGCTCCTGTAGGTGTACAAAGTTCACTCTTTATCGCGCCGCCGTAGAAGGGGATACCTTTAAGAATATATGCGGTAGCAGGTGCGGGCACAGGAAGTATGCCGTGAGCGCACTTCACCTGACCGCTTCCGACATGTATGGGAGAAGCTATGACTTTTTCAGGCTTTAATTCATGCATCATATAACAAACGGCCGTAACATCTGCGACCGCATCCATTGTTCCCACTTCGTGGAAATGGATCTCACTTACCGGAACGCCGTGTACGTGACTCTCAGCTTCTGCAATAAGGCCGAATACCTTTAAGACATCCTCCTTGACTTCTGTGGGAAGATCAAGGTGATCGCGCACAACATGCTCGATATCAGCCATACCGTGGTGTACATGATCATGGTGATGATCGTGGTCGTGGTGATGGTGGTCATGATCATGGTCGTGGTCGTCATCGTGGTGATGGTGATCGTGAAGATGTTCGTCCTCCTCGGTGCCGTTTACGGTAACGGTCATGTGTGTACCCGTGATACCGCACTTAACCGACGGCTCAATACTGTAACAAACATCTGGAATCCCGATGGCGTTGAGCTTGTCCGCAATCTTTGAAGGGTCTTCAAATAATTCTATTAAAGCCGCAGAGAGCATATCGCCCGCCGCACCCATGGAACAGTCAAGGTAGAGAGTTTTCATTCTTTTTGCAAAGCCTCCATGTGATTTATCATGCTTGCAAGATAACCGGCTCCGAAACCGTTATCTATATTAACTACGGAAACACCGCTTGCGCAGGAATTAAGCATCGACAAAAGTGCGGACAATCCGTTAAAAGAAGCTCCGTAGCCGACGCTTGTGGGAACGGCGATAACAGGACAGTCTGCAAGTCCGCCTATCACACTTGCAAGTGCCCCCTCCATTCCGGCTATGGCGATTATAACGGTTGCCCCCGCTATGTCATCTATCTTGTCAAGAAGTCTGTGAAGTCCCGCAACTCCGACATCATAAAGCCTGACTACTTCGTTGCCGTAAATTTCTGCGGTCCTTGCGGCTTCTTCGGCAACCGGGATATCGCTTGTACCGCCGGTAGCCACCACAATACGCCCAATCCCGTTCGGAGCGGGATTTTCGCCAAAGATTGCTATATGCGAGACCTCATCGTATTGTATGGGAAATCTTAACAGAACTTCCCCGGCTGCTTCCGGCGAAAGACGTGTGATCAGAATTCGCGACTGACCGTTGGCTATCATCGAATCCATTATCCCTATGATCTGTCCCGGCGTTTTGGAGACACCGTAAATGACTTCGGCCTGTCCCTGGCGTATCTTACGGTGAAGATCCACCTTTGCATAGCCAAGATCTTCGTAAGGTTCGGTCTTTAGTTTAAGAAGTGCCTCATCAACGGACATTTGGCCCGTACTTACGGCTTCAAGTATCTCTTTTGTTTCTGTTTTCATACTCGCCTCATTTATATCAGCAATGACAGTCTTCTCCCGGCTGCCCGGTTACTACTAAAAAACGGTTCTGCAGCCAAGTGTAGAACCGTTTCGTTTTCTTTTTCAATATCGAACGCCCTCGGAGGGTCATCTATTAAGCCTTTTTCTTGAGTAAAGCAGCTTTTACGACTCCCTTGGGATCTTTGATAATAAGTGTCACTACCCAGACGATCAGCGCAAATACCACTACCGAAAGTCCAAGGAACATGTCATTTAACATGTCTTCTGCTGCGGGTGTGAAATACTCGGCTCCGAGCTTTGCATATTCAAATATGGCATCCACAAACCACATGATGGTCGCGCCCCAGAACATAAAGCAAAGGATGTCATATCTCATCTCGTTTGCGGGAAGATTTTTGTACCAGATCACGGTACAGATCACCGCTGCAAGTGCTGAAATAAGAAGTGTCATTGTTTATTCCCCCTGATTCTCGGCTTCTGCCGCTTTGTTTTTGCGTGAAGTGATAACGTTTGCAACAGCAACCATTCCGCCCCAGATACATGTTACGAGAACTGCCATCGTAACACCCACGGTGGACATTTCATGCAGCATCTCGGCAGCATCTTCGGCATTACTTGCAGCTGTAAGGAACGGGAAATAAGGTACAACCTCTCCGTGCCACAAGTGCTCGTAAGCAAGAAGCAATGAACCTCCCCACAGCATTCCGTTAAGCCATTTCATCTTTTTGGAAAGAAGGATCTTAACCTCGGGAACTTCCGTATGCTCTTCGGATACAGAGGTCTTAACGTTTTCTTTTTTCTCGATTATCTTTGTAGCGATCGTGGTCACAACCGCTTCGGTAGCAGGTACCAAAAAACAAGCCATAATAACCCTCCTGAAAAATTCAATTAACAAATACAACGATATTATACCGCCATATCGGTATGATAAATTGTAATAATCTATTTAATTTTTTGAGATAATGCAATAATTAGCCAAAACTCGCATCCGAAAATATATCTGATTAAATTATGTTTTTAAAGGTTCAACGCTTAAAATTCAACTCCAGTGAATCGGAAATATAGTATTTATATCCCCGCTTTTCGCAGAATCGGCGGATCTCCCTCTCAGCGTCGGGATCGGTCGTATATTCAAGTAAAAAGATAAGCGCTCCCTTTGCGGCATATTTATCAATATATCCCTCAAAGTATTCTCTGTCGTCGTCACACGCTGTTGTGAAGGTGTCATTCTCCCAGTCAATTGAGGTTATAACGGATTCCTGATTGATGCCGGTCATAACATCGTCTTGGTCACCGAGTCTTTCGGTATAGTCATCCAGAAATGTGTCTCCGCCGTTTATGATGACCTGCGGACTCATTTTCTTTAGCCCTCTCATTATGTAGGAAAGGCCTTCCAATATCTCGCCGGTGTGATAACAGTAATAAACATCGCAGTTATCGACAAACAATCCGTCAATACCGCGATCGAGAAGGTCGGGAGCAAGGTCGTTCAGTACGAAGTCCTGCCAACGCTTGTTTGAAACGTCTATCCATACTTCCTCGTCCCAGTGCTCGTATCTTCCGAGTGCAAGGTCTTTGTATTCATCATAATAATCCCTGAAATCTTCCAAAGACCCCACATTTATATAACTCAGGACAAAGTGGTCGCTGTCCTTAAACTCAAGGATCTCCTCCTTGTCATAATATTTCGCATCGTTGTCTTTGATATTGTATTCGCGAAGGTCTTCAAGCGGTCCTTCGTAACTTAAGAACACGCCGTATTGGGAATTTTCATCTCTGTATGCGCTTTCGAATGATGATGCCGGCGCGGCGGTATCGCCCGATTGTTTGGGCGCGGCGCATCCCATGGTTATGAGCATACATATCGACATCACGATCGATAATGACCTCAATGATGACAGAGAATCATTCATGCGTTAGAACCTCCAGTACCCTTTTGATATTTTTCTCATTCGGGACTATGGTATTTATATCCACTTCCGGATGCAATTCCACATACGAGGTTAAAAATCCCATAAGATTGTCTTTCGTTTCCATGTAATCATCTATAATCGTCCGGTCACTGTAACCCAGCTTCTTCAGTATGATCGCTGAGACCACACCTGTCCTGTCTTTTCCCGCTGTACAAAAGAAAAGCACATTGCTCTTTGCATCCATTATGGTATGTATGATCTCATCCATCCGATCATCCAGCATTGCAAGATAAGTTTCCGCAACGGCATCCGGTGATCCCGGTGTATCTCCTCCACCGGTCACAGGTAAATGATAATAGATAAAACCTTCTTCATCTTCAAGGCTGCACGGCTTAACCGTATATTCCTTTTCTTCTCTCAGATCAACGATCGTTGTTATATCGTTTTGAAGAAGCCACTCCACTTCCCGATCTGTGAGTTTTCCGGGGTAATCACTTCTGATATAACGCAGATTTCCTATCGGCAATGCCCTGGTGTTCAGTGTTGATGCTAATAATGATCCCATATGCTTACTTCTCCATTCCATTCATCAAAAAAGTGCCTCCGAATGCAAGCATTCTCGGCACTTTCTATCACCGGATCATTCGGCTTTTTATTCCCACTCGATCGTGGCTACGGGCTTTTCGCTCATATCCCACAGGAATCTGTTGACGCCGGGGATCTGAACGATCTTGTCGCGCATTGCACAGAGTGAAGCGAAGGGAATCTCGGGAACGGTTGCCTTGACCGCATCCGTGGTATTAACCGCACGCATTACAACTGCCCATCCCATGTAACGCTCGCCTTTTCCGTTCACATACTTGATACCTGTGGACTGAATATCGGGAATAGCACAGAAATACTGCCAGGGTGTCTCGGGAAGCTTTTCGATCTCTTCGCGAACGATCGCATCGGCTTCTCTTAATGCTTCAAGTCTGTCGCGGGTGATGGCGCCTACGCATCTCACGCCAAGTCCGGGTCCGGGGAAAGGCTGACGATACACCATGTTATCGGGAAGGCCGAGAACCTTACCTACAACACGAACTTCGTCTTTGTATAAGAATTTAACGGGTTCAACAAGGGCAAACTGAAGGCTTTCGGGAAGACCGCCGACATTGTGGTGAGCCTTAACACCGTCGGATTCAAGGATATCGGGATAGATAGTTCCCTGTGCCAGGAAACTTATACCGTCAAGTTTTGCAGCTTCTTCGGCAAATACATTGATAAATTCGGCACCAATGATCTTACGCTTTTTCTCGGGATCGGATACACCTGCGAGTTTATCAAGAAAACGATCCACCGCATCAACATAGATGAGGTTTGCATCCATCTGGTTCTTAAATACTTCGATAACCTGCTCGGGCTCGCCCTTTCTTAATAATCCGTGATTAACGTGTACGCATACAAGCTGTTTGCCGATTGCCTTGATAAGAAGTGCTGCTACGACCGATGAGTCAACACCGCCTGAAAGTGCCAGTAACACCTTCTTGTCTCCAACCTGTTTGCGAACGGCTTCAACCTGTTCGTCAATAAATGCTTTCGCAAGAGTCTCGTTATCGATCCTCTGCATTGATTCGGGACGTAATTCACCCATTTTTGTCTCCTCCTGTTACTCTGTATATTTAAAAACATAATTTACCGTTTATCATCTGTACGGCCGGTTTTAAGCTTTGCCGATTGCTTCAGAAGAGATCCTGCTTCGGACTCGGAGCTCCTTTGCCCGCTCCGCTTTCCGCAAATCTCACTCCGTCTTTTAAAAGCTTTATATCCTCACCGTTTACGGAATAGATCGCGGTACTGCAGTTTGTCTGCCACGCTCCTGCCCAGAAATCTTTTAAGTCTCTTTTTAAGAAATTAAGTGCCAGCGCCTTATTCATGGCTCCGTGTCCGGATATGAAAACCGTGGCACCGGGTTCTTTTACCGAAAGCGGAATGATGACGCTCTTTATAAAATCTCCGGTCCTGGCTATCAGGCTTTCAAAAGATTCGGCGCCCTCAGCCGGTACATACGACGGGGGATCTTCAAAGAAAACTTTGCACCCCGGCGTTCTTTCTTCGATCGTAACGCCTTCATCAATCCCGAAACCCACTTCCGTAAGCCTGTCATCCTTAATGATCGGAATATCCCTGTCACGCCTGATGATCTCGGCCGTTTCAAAAGCTCTTCCCAGAGGACTTGAATAGATATGCGTAAACGGTATATCCTTCATGGCCTCCGAAGCCCGTTTTGTGATGGCAATCCCCTTCTGGTTCAAGGAAGTATTGCTGTTTCCCTGAAGTCTTCTGGCCTCATTCCAGTCGGTAGTGCCATGACGCATCACATAGACCTTCATCAGCGTTCCTCTCTGAAATAAGGAAGTCCCAAAGACTCAGGCGGCTGATTTTCACGCTTGTTACGCATGCTTGTGATCACCAGTACCACAAGAGTGACCACATACGGGATCATCTTATAAAGTTCCTTGTATTCCATATGGTCCATTCCGGTAGGAAGGTAAAGATACAGTATATAAAGTCCGCCGAAAAGGATCGACGAGAAAACGCCTACGTTCGGACGCCAGATCGTGAATATTACGAGCGCGATCGCAAGCCATCCGCGGTCACCGAACGCATCGTTACTCCATACGCCGCAGGCATAGTCCATTACGTAGTAAAGTCCGCCGAGTCCCGCTATCATACAGCCCGCACAGGTTGCGATGTACTTGTACGCCGTAACGTTGATTCCCGCAGCGTCGGCGGTTGTGGGGCTTTCACCTACCGCGCGGAGGTGAAGTCCGTTTCTGGTCCTCTTAAGTATGTATGATGCGGCAAAAGAAACTATTATGGCCACATATGCCAAAAATCCATAGGATAGAAAGACCTGTCCGAACCATCCGAGTTTTCCCGCAAAAGGAAGCGATTTGCTGAAATAAAGGCTTGTCCTTGAAAGTGCGATGGAAGGAATATCGGCACCCGATATCTTGATAAGCGAACCGCCGAAGAAGTTACCGAAACCGACACCGAATGTGGTCATGGCAAGACCGGTAACGTTCTGGTTGGCCCTTAAAGTAACAGTCAGGAAGCAGTATAAAAGTCCCATCAGGAACGATCCCAAAAGCGAACATACAAGCGGGATCACGATCGCCCAGAAAGGATTGAGGCTTTCATTTACAGGAATACTCTTTTCGTAATAAAACGAACCGATAACACCGCATATACCTCCGACATACATTACGCCGGGAATACCGAGGTTAAGGTTACCGGACTTCTCGGTGATGGTCTCACCGGTACTTCCGAACATGAGCGGAACGCCCTGTCCAACAGCCCTTGGAATAAATGCCACCAGGAAAACGCACAAATTCTTAATGAACGCTATCATCTGTAACCTCCTTTCCCGCAGCCGGCTTTCTGAAGTTGATCTTGTAGTTTATAAAGAATTCGCATCCGATGATAAAGAACAGTATGATACCCGTTACGATATCGGAAAACGACTGGTTAAGTTCAAATTTAGTGGATATCTCACCGGCTCCGCGTCCCAGGAATACAATTAGGAGCGCCGTAAATACCATCGTGAAGGGATTAAACTTGGCAAGCCATGAAACCATAACCGCCGTAAAGCCCTGTCCGTTAGAGATCGTGGTCGTAATGGTATGGTTGATGCTGCCCACCAGTAAAAGTCCGGCAAGTCCGCACAGACCGCCCGAAAGAAGCATCGTGCGGATTATGACCTTTTTGACCTTCATGCCGACATATCTTGCAGTTCTTTCACTCTCACCCACAACGGCTATCTCATACCCGTGCTTACTGTAGGTAAGATAAATGAACATACCGATCGTAACCAGAACAGCCAGCACAATGGAAAGCATATATTTGCTGCCAAAGAGTTGCGGAAGCCATCCGAGATTCGTATCCTGGTTTATGATACCGATCTTACCCGCGCCCTTGGGAACTTCCCATTTGATAATAAAATATGCCACGAGCTGGATCGCTATATAGTTCATCATAAGAGTCGAAAGCGTCTCATTGGTATTCCATTTTGCCTTTAACACCGCAGGGATAAAGCCCCACAAAGCTCCTGCCAGGATACTTGAGATGACCATGAGCACCATAATGAGCCAGTTGGGTACGCTTAAACCTGCCGGCAGTCTGTCACCCATCAGTTCCATACAAGCCGCTGCGGCAAGTCCTCCGATCAGAACCTGACCTTCGCCTCCGATATTCCAAAATCGCATCTTAAATGCGGGAGTGAGTGCAAGTGAGATTATAAGAAGTATCGCAAGGTTCTGAAGCGTTACCATAGTCTTACGAAGTGTTCCGAACGCTCCGCCCGCCATGGTTAAAAGCACCTTTATGGGATTGTCATCCGTTAAGATCGTGGTAAGGATCGAGCTTACGATGATCGCAAAAACAATCGCCGCCGCTCTTATCATCCACGCTTTTTTTCGATCGAGATTGTCTCGTTTTACGATGTGAAATAAAGGTTCGGATACATTATTTGCCATTATCTTCACCCCCTACCGTAGTCATCATAAGACCGATCTGGTTTTTATCGGCTGTTCTGCCGTCCACGATACCGCTCACGCGGCCGCCGCACAGCACTAAGATCCTGTCGGATATTTCCAGCAGAACATCAAGGTCTTCGCCGACAAATATGACGGCGACACCCTTTTTCTTTTGCCTGTTGATAAGATCGTAGATCGTGTATGAAGAGTTGATGTCAAGTCCGCGCACTGCGTATGCGGTCAGCAGTACCTTGGGTGCGGAAGCGATCTCACGGCCTACCAGCACCTTCTGAACGTTACCGCCCGAAAGACGCCTTACGGGAGTAGAAATGCCGGGAGTTACGACTTCAAGCTCTTCGACAACTTTTGAAGCGAGCTTTTCGGGGCTCTTACGGTCCGTGAACACGCCGGAACCCTTTCTGAAAGACCTTAGCATCATATTGTCTGCGAGGTCCATGTTACCTACAAGTCCCATACCGAGTCTGTCTTCGGGGACAAAAGAAAGCGTTACACCCATCTCCTGTATCTTTAATGGGTCCTTACCGAGAAGTTCTTCCTTTCGTCCGTCGTCGGAAACATAGGAAATACTGCCTGCCTCAGCCTGCTGAAGACCGGCAATGGCCTCTAACAGTTCTTTTTGACCGCAGCCCGAAATACCGGCGATACCGAGTATCTCGCCGCTGTATGCATCAAACGAAACATCATCGAGTTTAAGGATACCGTCCAAAGATCTTATCGTAAGACCTCTTACGGCAATACGTTTGTGAGGATCGACGGGATCGGGACGCTCTATGTTCAAAGAAACCGAATGGCCGACCATCATATCGGTCATTTCGGCTGCGTTGGTGTCCTTGGTCATCATATCGCCCACATAGGTACCGCGTCTTAAGACCGCAACTCTGTCGGATAAACTCTCAACTTCGTGCATCTTGTGAGTGATGATGACTATAGCCTTACCGTCATCGCGCATCTTACGAAGGACGTTAAAGAGTTTTTCGGTCTCCTGAGGTGTAAGAACCGCTGTAGGCTCGTCAAGTATCAGAATATCCGCACCCCTGTAGAGCACCTTGACGATCTCGACCGTTTGCTTTTGCGAAACGGACATGTTGTAGATCTTCTGATCGGGATCTACCTCGAAGCCATATTTGTCACAGATCTCCCGTATCTTTTCGGAAGCCTCTTTAAGATTAAGTTTCCCGGGAAGTCCCAGAATGATGTTTTCGGCAGCCGAAAGCACATCAACAAGTTTGAAATGCTGATGCACCATACCGATACCAAGGGAAAACGCAACCTTTGGTGATGAGATAACGGCTTCTTTGCCGTTTATAAAGATCTGACCTTCATCGGGAAAATAAATGCCCGAGAGCATATTCATGAGCGTGGTCTTACCCGAACCGTTTTCGCCAAGAAGCGCCAATATCTCGCCTTTGTAGATATCAAGGTCGACTTTGTCGTTGGCAAGCACCGATCCGAAGGTTTTGGTGACACCGCGCATAGTAACCGCAGCAACTCTTGAATCCAAACGTGTATCCTCCAAAGAAAAATCGGGAAATGTCAGAAAACATTTCCCGATTATTTTAACACTTTTAATGATATAAATCATTAAAAATTATTATATTAGAATGCGGTATCAAGAAGTGTGATTCCGTCGATCTGGATATCGAAGTAAGGAGCGGAACGGAAACCTTCGCCGGATTCGTTGAAGTAACCGTTTGTGATAACTTCGTGATCGCCTTCGTAGTTTGCATCGGTATCAACGTCAGCCATGTAAGATGTAAGAGGTGCACCGTCAACCGTGAAGGTTGCTGTATCAAATACATGAAGGGTGCCTGCTGCCATATCTGATTTAGCCTTGTCGATAGCTTCCTGGGTTCCTGCTGCTGCAGCGGTACCAAGATCTGTCAAAAGAACGGAATTGGTAGCGATAGTTCCTGTCCAGTCAGCGGGGATCTCCTTTTTATCCTTAACAGCGTTCATACAGAACTCGAAGTAAGGAGCCCAGTTGATACGTGATGAAACGATGTAGGTGTTGGGAGCTGCTGTCTGAGTAGATCCGTTGTAAGAAACGTTGGGAACGCCACGGGTCTCGCAAGCTGTGGGAGCACCCATTGAATCGGCGTGCTGTGAAATAAGTACGCAGCCGTCATCCATAAGCTTGTTTGCGCCTTCTTTTTCAGCGGTCTCATCATACCATGAACCTGTGAAGGTAACTTCCATTGTAGCGGAAGGACATACGGAACGAGCGCCAAGGAAGAATGAGGTATAACCTGAAATAACCTCGGCATATGTGAATGCTCCGATGTAACCGATCTTGCACTGATCTGCGGTAATGTCACCGTTGTTGATCATCTCATTTAACTTAAGACCTGCAGCGATACCTGCAAGATAACGTCCTTCGTAGATTGCTGCGAAAGCGTTGTGGTAGTTTGCAACACCTGCGGTGTGAGCCTTGGTACCTGTTGCATGACAGAACTGAACGTCGGGATACTCTTTAGCGGCCTGGATCATGAAATCCTCGTGACCGAAAGAATCTGCGAAGATGATGTCGCAGCCTGCATCAGCAAGCTCACATGCTGCTTCGTAACATTCCTGACCTTCGGGAATGTTGGTCTTTAATACGATTTCAGCGCCTACTGACTTACAAGCTTCTTTTGCTGCATTGATGAAGTTTAAGTCATAGGTTGAGTTCTCGTCGTGAAGGAAGATGAATCCTGCCTTCAGTCCGGACTTGGCCGATCCGCCTTCACCGCAAGCGGCAAGGGAAGCAACCATTACAAGTGACAGAAGTAATGCGATAAACTTTTTCATTTTTCTCTCCTCTTTTTGTTTTTATATCTCTGCGGGGCCCGGTTTGCGATCTTGATCGCAACTTTGTCCCCACTACATACAAAAATGTATCAGACCGAATGTACAAACACAATATACATTTCGATTAAAAAAAAACTTTTTTTCTTTTTCTTTTTGTCTTTATTGATAAGAGCCTAGTGTGACATTTTCCAATAGCATATACTTTCTGCGATGCAGAAATTCATTGGTACAAGGCGTTTGAAGGATGCGATGCGGTGGCATCGCGGACTGAAAACAACGCAGTAACAAAGAATTTCGGCGAGCAAAAAGTGTATAGCTATTTGGAGAATGTTACACTATTGTTTGCGGAATGTAATCCCTCCGGTGTTCGCATCCATGGCATCTATAATGGCCAGTGATTCAAGCTTGTATCCGAGATTTCTGATGATCTGGCCGCCCTGCTGGAAGCCTTTTTCGATGACGATACCGATCCCTTCTATGCTCGCTCCGGCCTGATTGGCGATCTGTATAAGTCCCATCATGGCACATCCGTTGGCCAGGAAATCATCGATCAAAAGGATGTGGTCGTCGGCGTTTATGAATTTTTTGGACACTATAACGTGATTGACGTTTTTGTGCGTAAAAGATTCGACCTCGGCCGTAAACATCTCACCGTCGAGGTTGATACTCTTTGTTTTCTTGGCAAATACGACCTTTGCATCGGGAAAATGAAGTGCAGTGATCGCAGCGATGCCTATACCCGAAGCTTCAATGGTAAGTATCTTATTGATATTGATCCCCTCGAAGCGTCTTGCAAATTCTGCACCTATCTCATCAAAGAGTTTGATGTCCATCTGATGATTTAAGAAACTGTCGACTTTTAATACGTTTCCCGGCTTAACTATGCCTTCTTTTGCGATCCTCTGCTCTAAAAAAATCATATCGTCTCCGTTCCCGCCTTTTTGTGGCAAACATTTTATTCTGCACCCGTTACTGTATTGTTTTCGATCAGGAAATCAAATACTTTTTGCTTTATGAGCATACTCTTGTATTCTTCCCTGCCTTCTTCACCGTAAATGTCTTCGGGAGTAAGTGTAGTGTCTTCGGCTTCTTTTAACACATCATTTACGTATGCATCAAGTTCTTCATCCGTAGCGGTAAAACCTTCGGCGGCCGCAATGGCATCAAATATGAGGTCATTCTTTAAAAGACTCTCGGCCATCGCATCATATGTCGTACCGTAATAAGTAAGATATGTCGCTACATCAACCCCCATTGCACCGGCCTGTTCGGAATAAGCTTCCGATACTTCGGCCTTTTTGATATCAAGCAAATCCGTAGGCATCTCTTCCCATTCGGTAAGAGCGATTATCTGCTGTAAAAGTCCGGCCACTATGCTGGTTCTGTAATCGTTTTCGTAATACTCATCAACTACTGTCTTTACATATGCCTCATATTCAGCCTGAGTCGAATACTTGGGTGACTGAAGCGCAGCGACATTGGCGTCGTTTATCGTAGGAATGACCTTCTTGACCGTAACCGTAAATTCACAGGGCTTTCCTGCGAGATCGGCATTGTGATAACTGTCGGGAAAAGCAAGGTCGAGCACTCTTGTCTCTCCAACCTTCATGCCTATCATCTTATCTTCGAATCCGTCGATAAAAGAATGCGACCCCAGAACAAGCGAATAATCCTCGGCGGTTCCTCCGTCAAAGGCTATCCCGTCTATCTTTCCCACAAAATCGATGATACAGGTATCTCCGTTTTCGGCTTCTTTGTTCCAGGTAAGAGCAGAAGCTTCCTCGGCAAAAAACTGATCGACGATCATCGAAAACTCTTCATCGCCAACCTCATATTTGGAAGCCTGTACGGTAAGTCCGGTGTACTGTCCGAGTGTGGCGATACCGGGTACATCTACGGTTGTGTTACCTTTATCAGGTGCATCGGGCGTCTTGTCACCGCATGCCGCGATCGAAAGTACGAGCGCTGCTATCAATGATAATATCAATATTTTCTTTTTCATAAAACTCTCCGTTTCGTGCCGATAAATCCGTGGCTAACCAAGTTCCGTTGCTTTGTGAAATACCAAAGCAACGGCGGGAAGCTTCGCTTGTAATCCCTAGAGGATCGGTGAAAACAGTCTGCAGAACTGTTCCCTGAACCTCAGCCACAGGCTTCTGGCCGCATAGTCACTCCTGATTATAGGAGTGCAGTGCTTCAAGTCATCCTTAAAAATCTGTTCCATCTCGGATGCTTTGTGCCTATCAAATATAACCGCATTCACTTCAAAATTCAAGGTAAAAGAACGGATATCGAAATTGGCCGATCCGTAACAAAGGATCCTTGAATCGACGATCATGCCTTTGGCATGCAGAAATCCCGCATCATAGGTATAACAGTGGGCTCCGGCCATTACAAGTTCCCCGACATACGAATAAGTAGCCCAGTATACAAAAGGATGGTCGGGTTTACAGGGTATCATGATATTTACATCGACACCCGAACGAACGGCGATAAGAAGCGCCGAACGAATTGAGCCGTCCGGGATAAAATACGGTGTCTGGATATAGATCGATTCTTTGGCCTTGTGGATCATGCGAAGATAATTGTCGCGGATCGCTTCGTTACTCGAGTCGGGACCGCTTGAGATTATCTGCATCAGTGAATTGCCGCCGTGTTCCGAAGGCTTTGGTACAAAGTTTTCTTTTTGCTCGAAAAGATTTTCCTGCGAGGCGTAATTCCAGTCGAGGGTAAAGCGTATGTTAAGCTCATTGACGGCCGAACCCGTGATCCGCATGTGTGTATCGCGCCAGTGCCCGAAACGCTTGGATTTATCGATATATTCCTTGCCTACGTTAAATCCGCCCACATAACCGACACGGTTGTCGATCACTAATATCTTACGGTGATTGCGGTAATTTACACGAAGGTGCACCCACTTAAAAAAAGCGGGAAAGAACACCGACGTTGATATGTTTTCGTGCTTTGAAAGTTTTTTGAAATAGCTTGTGGGAGTTCTGCGACAGCCCATGGCATCGTAGAGGATCCTGACTTTTACGCCCTCGGCGGCCTTTTTGATAAGAGCTTCGGAGATCCGGTCCATCAGTTCATCGTTACGGATGATGTAATACTCCATATGTATGAACTCGCGGGCATTAAGGATATCTTCTATCACGGCATTGAACTTTTCGTTGCCGTCTGTAAAGAAACTGACATCATTGTCGTCGGTGATCTCGGAATCGCAGGTTGCAAGATTATAAAGCATCAGATCGCTGTCATCGGCATAATCTCCGGGATCGATACCCAGCTTGTGTTCGCGTACGGAATCATAACGGTCATGGATAACATTGCTTATCCTGCCCTCTATTTCCTTGATACGGAAACGGCGTTTGTTAAGGAGATTAAGTCCGAAGAGTATGTAAAAGACGAATCCCACGATCGGGATGAAATATAAGAGTAAGAGCCACGCCCAAATGGACTTTGGGTCTTTGCGCTGAAAGAAAACGATGAAGATCGCAAAGATCATATCGAGTATGAGAATATTCTGCCATATGAATTTTCCGATCTCGGCAAAAATGCCGCTTATTTCAGCCATCTTTATTCCCTGCCTCAGTTTTCCGCGCCCGTTTGGACGCAGAGTAAGTATATCATAGGAATCGGTAATAAAAAAGCCACTTCACGGATGAAGCGGCCTTTTTATAACTTATTCAGTTGTGACTCAGATCACGTCTCCGATCCAAGTCCTGCGTCGGCTTTAAGCTGATCGAATTTCTCAAGCACAGCATCGTATGTGCGTTGTGAAATCTCGGGAAGCTTGCCGCCCCAGGTCTTCTCTGCCTGCTTAAATCCCTTTAAAAAGGCATCTTTCATGGCATCGATCTTGGACGGATCACCGCCGGTAAGGGCATTTGCAAAGTCGATAATACGCTGGGAAGTGGCTTCCACACCCCAGTATCCGTCTTCGGCAATGTCCTTCTGGGCCTGTGCTTTGGTCTCGGGATCAACTTCAAGTTTTCCCTCGCGCAACAGGTTCCACATATCCGTAGCAGTTGCAAACGCATTGGACTGCTTGGATATCAACTGCGATACAATGTTTTGCAACTGATTGTATCGAGCGTCGGCATCAGCCTTGAGCTTAGTGATAACTTCGCTGTTAACCTTGTAAGTATGTGTAGGAATTTCCAAAGTGGGCTCATATACAGCCGCCTTGTCATCAAAAGCTTTCACTTCCGATGCTTTGTTGACTTCGGTATCCTTCACTGCTTCATTGGTATACGCAGCATAACTATCCCCTACACTCGTAACTCCGTTTACGTTCATGGGCATTCCTTTCTTCGCATCCGTGCGATAATGGGTGAATAGTTAAGCCCCCTTTCAGGGACAAAGATACTTTTCTAAATCTATTATCGTACAAAAGTCCCCAAAAATAAAGGGGCAAAAGAAAAAAACTGGAAAATATTTTCTTTTACTATATAATGAAAGTGTGAATATTGTATACAAAACACAGAACACAAAATACGGAATACATTATGATCACTGAACAGGCATACGCAAAGATCAATCTTTCACTTGATGTTACGGGAAAAAGAGCCGACGGCTATCATACCGTGAGAATGGTCATGCAGTCGATCGATCTGCACGATACTCTTTCTTTTGAAAAGATCCCCTCGGGATTTGTTCTCACCACGGACAACGATGAATTAAACCGCGAATCCGATAGCGGAAGCGAAAATATAATATTAAAAGCCTGCCGTATAATGTCTGAGCACAAAGACATGCCGGGCGGTGTAAAGATAGTTCTTACCAAACGTATCCCGATCGCCGCGGGAATGGCCGGCGGAAGTACCGATGCGGCGGCCGCTTTAAGAGGACTTAACAGACTCTACGATCTGGGACTTGATACCGCCGAACTTGAAAAGATCGGCGTTGAGATCGGTGCCGATGTACCCTTCTGTATTGCGGGCGGCACAAAACTTTGCGAAGGTATCGGTGAAGTGCTTACACCCGTAGAAGGAATACCCCCGCTCGATCTTGTGATCGTTAAACCCGATATCAATGTATCCACCAAAGATATATATAAAGCCTTTGACTCACTTACCGCTCCAGTAAGACCGGATGTCGATGCGATAGTAAAGGCTATAAACGAGTCAGACACATCTGCCATATGCCGTAATCTCGGCAATTCGCTTGAAGCCGTAACTGCGGGGTTATATCCGGTTATCGGTAAGATCATGGAATTCATGAGATCAAACGGCGCACAGGGTGTGCTCATGAGCGGTTCGGGACCTACGGTCTATGCGATCGTTGCACCCGAGAATGCGGAGAAATTAAAAGAAACCGTATCCCTTAAATATCCGGGATACTATGTTGATCGTCACAAAATATTATAGGAGGTAAGAATGGCCAGACTGTCACTTAATATGGATGAATATCTACCCTTACGGGATGTTGTGTTTCACGCACTTCGCCGTGCTATACTGACCGGCGAATTTGTGCCGGGCGAACGGCTTATGGAGATACATCTCGCCCAGCAGCTCGGAGTCAGCAGAACTCCGGTACGCGAGGCTATACATAAACTCGAGCTTGAAGGGCTGGTCACCATGATGCCCCGAAGAGGTGCCACGGTCGCACAGATCTCGGAACGCGGTCTTAAAGATGTTCTCGAAGTAAGACGTGCGCTTGATACTTTCTGTGCCGGCCTTGCCTGTGAACGCATGACCGACGAAGATAAACAGAACCTCCGCAAAGCCTTTACCGCCTTTGAAGAAGCGATATACACCAAGGATACCGCCATTATCGCACAGGCCGATGTCGATTTTCACGATATAATCATCAACTCGACAGGCAACGAAAGGCTTATCTCCACCATCAATAACCTTGCTGAACAGATGTACCGTTACAGATTCGAATATATCAAAGATGCTTCGCAGCACGAACGGCTTATCTCGGAACACAGAATGTTAATGGATGCCATTCTTGCCGATAACGCCGAAAAAGCCATGAAGGCCGCGCGCATTCACATCGACAACCAGGAAGAATCGATACTTACACAGATTCACCTCGACGAACACAGATGATCATGAAAAAAGAGATAACAATAAAGATCAAGGGAAATCAATATAGGGAAAGACATGAAACCGGCCCCGAAGGTTTTGAGGAAACGATCGACCGGGATGCCCAGATACAGGAGTGTCCCGCTGTCTTTTACGATAAAGACGGAGTTTTCTATGTTCTTTACGAAGAAATAAGCGAGGATGAACCGGATCCCATAAAGGTAACCCTTAAATTTGACGGATCGTCAATGGAACTTACCAAACGCGGACTTTTAAATTCCAGGATGATCTTTAAAGAAAACGAATCGTTTAAAAGCGATTACGTAACACCCTTCGGTACATTCACACTTGGGACATTCACCAAGGAATATTCCGTTTCTCCGATATTCGAAACGATCGATAGATCTTTTGAGGGATCTCTTCCCCAAACAATAAATCTCCATGCCGTATACGACATGGAGATCAATGACGAATTTGCTTCGGAAAACGAAATAACCGTTATTCTCGATCTTACCTGATATTCTTGCGCCTCTTTTACTTGACGCTCTTGGCGCCTGCTTTTTCCTGCATCTTTTCAACCCAGGCTTTAAAGCCTTTCTTGGGTGCCTGCTGCTGTGAAGCATTCTTGCCATGGAGTCCCTTGACTTCGGTGATGTAGATACCGCTTACAACCGCTTTAACTTCCTTTTTGACCGGTACCGATTCAAAGATCTTTTCATCGCATACAAGGCTCATGATCTGAGGTCCGACCTTGGCCTTGACTATCGGAAGCTTTGCCCGGCGCATAAGCTTAGGAGCCTGCTCGAGCACTGCCTGAGGAAGTCCCGCATCGATAAGACGCATACGCTTTTTGTCTATTATCAGCATGGATACCGTCTGTTTGTAGGCTTCCATCTGAGCTTCCTGCTCGGCCTGACGCTTCTGCGCCTTTTTGCCCAGGAAATAAAGAACTATAACCGCTGCCGTAAGAACCGCCAGCACTATGATCGTAACGATCCATGCCGTTGATATTGCCAAAACCGTATAGGCTAATAATGAAATCATAACTTTCTCCATTTCTGTATATAAAACTGCAAGCAAGAGTATATCATTTATTTAGGGCATAAACAAGTGATCAATCCACACATCCCACAATTTCGGACACATCCTTTATATTGTGTTTTATGAGGTATTGTTCGATACCGTCAACGATCTCGGATGTGGCATGCGGATTTACGAAATTGGCCGCACCGACAGCTATCATCGATGCTCCCGCCATCATAAATTCTATCGCGTCTTCGGCGTTTGAGATACCGCCCATACCGATCACGGGGATCTTGACCGCATGCGAAGCTTCGTAAACCATTCTTACCGCTATGGGTTTAATGGCCGGTCCCGACATTCCTCCCGTTTTGTTGGCAAGCACAAACTTACGGCGTTCGATATCTATCTTCATACCGGTGATCGTATTGATAAGCGATATCGCGTCTGCTCCGCCTGCCTCGGCTGCCCGCGCCATATCGGCAATCCTTGTAACATTGGGGCTTAATTTCATGATAACGGGCTGACGTGCGATTCTTTTGATCCCTGATGTTATATCTTCAAGGCATGCCGCATCCTGACCGAATGCAATGGCACCTTCTTTTACATTTGGACACGATACATTGATCTCAAGCATATCTACGCTCGTATCGGCAAGTTTTTCCACAACGTCAAGGTATTCTTCGACGGTTTTTCCACAGACGTTCACGATTATCTTAGTGTCAAACTTTTTAAGAAAAGGAATATCCCTTTCTATGAACACATCGATACCGGGATTCTGAAGACCTATGGCATTGAGCATTCCTCCGTATACCTCGGTTACACGCGGGACGGGGTTACCGGGCCACGGTACGCTTGCAACGCCTTTTGTGGTCACCGCACCAAGCTTGTTAAGATCCACGAATTCCGAATATTCCATGCCGGAACCGAAAGTTCCCGATGCTGTTGTAACGGGATTTTTGAATTCAACTCCCGCAATGTTTACTGTCATATTCATAGCTGCTCCCATCAACCGTCAGATATCCACCGATGCCGCTTCAAATACGGGTCCTTCGGTACATACACGTGCATTGTTTACATGCGAGTGTGCATCTTTTCGGGCGGTCTTGCATACACATCCAAGACACGCACCCACACCGCAGGCCATCCTCTCTTCAAGGGAAATATATGCGGTAATACCGTTCCCGGCGGCATATGACTTTATCGCCCTTAACATCGGCATGGGACCGCAGGCACATATGACGTCGCAGAAAAGTGACTTTTCCCTGACCGCATCCAGTACATTACCCTTTGTACCGGCACTTCCGTCTTCGGTTGCCACATGAGTTTCACAAACTCTCTCAAAATCACTTTTAAGAAAAAGATTGCTGTCCCTGTATCCCATGACCGCACGGACTTTTATGCCGGATGCGGAAAGTCTCTTCGCAAGTTCAAGCATGGGAGGTATTCCTATACCGCCGCCCATCAGCAGGACTTCACGACCCTTCATGGCTTTAATGTCATAGCCGTTTCCCAAAGGTCCGAGTATCTTTATCTTATCCCCGCCTTTAAAAGCGGCAAGATTGCGGGTACCGCCTCCGGCAACACGAAATACAAAACGAAGGCCGCCTTCACAACATTCGCATATGCTTATGGGACGACCAAGCATCCTGGAAGCATCGCCCGTATACAGCATGGCGAACTGCCCCGGAACCGCTACTGCCGCCATATCAGTAATGACGCGCATGTCATAGATGTCCGGTGCTATACATTCAACGGAATCTACCGTTGCATCTTCATATCTTTTCATACTGTCTCCAAATCCTGTCGCACAATATCTTATCTGTCACAAAATACCGTTCTTCCGCCGCAGATCGTATATTTTACCTTTCCCGTCATTTTACATCCGGCAAACGGAGTGTTAAACGATCTTGATAATGTCTTGTCATAAGTCCATTCTTCCGAAAGCGAAAAGACCGTTATATCCGCGGCGTCACCTATCGCAAGTGAAGGTATCTTAAATCCGTAAAACTTACGGGGTTCGACGGTAAGTTTTGAAATAAACGAATATATGCTCATATCACTTTCACGGACCAGTTTCGTAAGCCCGAGCGAAAATGCGGTTTCAAGACCGATGATACCGGAAGGCGCCGAAGTTAGCGATCCTTGCTTTTCCTCTATAGAATGCGGGGCATGGTCCGTCGCGATAAACGAAATCGTTCCGTCCTTAAGTCCTTCTATTATGGCCTGCCTGTCTTCTTCGGTACGAAGAGGCGGGTTCATTTTGGCATTGCTGCCGTGTTCAAGAATCGCTTTTTCAGTAAGTGAAAAATGATGCGGTGTCGCCTCGGCACATATATTCAGATGTCCCGCATTACGTGCGGCTCTCACCAGTTTCACCGTCTCTTTGGCACTTACATGCTGGATATCGAGCTTAACACCCGTTTCGATCGCAATATCTATATCGCGTTTGACCATATTGATCTCGGCTTCTCTGGGTGCTCCCAAAAGACCGTAATGGATCGCCACACTGCCGGCATTGATCCCGTTCTGAGATATAAGGTTCTTGTCCTCTTCGTGAAGCGAGATCGGAACATTAAGATCCGCACAATATTTCATGGCCTTTCTTAATATCTCTTCATCCATTATCGGGATGCCGTCATCGGTAAATCCTACTGCGCCGTGCTTTTTAAGTGTTTCCATATCGGTGAGCTCTGTGCCCTTGAGCCCCTTTGTAACACTTGCACAGGAATGTATATGTATCCCCGTTTCAAGACCTTTGTTGTACACATATGCAAGTACCGACGGATCGTCAACGGTCGGATTCGTATTGGCCATCAGCACGATATCCGTATATCCGCCCCGTGCCGCCGCAGCGGCACCCGATACGATATCCTCTTTGTAAGTAAATCCGGGATCTCTGAAATGAGAATGTATGTCGATAAAGCCGGGCGAGGCGTAAAGTCCGGTCGCATCGATAAAACCGTCACCTCTGTCCTTTAAAGATCCGGGTGAGGCAAAAGAAACTATCCTGCCTTCCGTGATCTCAATATCGACCTTATCCGTTGTGGATGTTATGGGATTTATAAACTGAACATTTGATACTATCAAAGCCGCTCCTTATGTTCGGCACCGTCATGAAGCTTCCCGTTGCCGTTAAAAAAGATCATTATCAATAATAACAAAAAAAACATCTTCTGTCTTGTCTGACTTTTTCTTTTGCCCGCAGATCTTATTAAAAATCGTTTAATCTTTTATGGGATTGTTGACGATGAAGTTTTAAAGAAGTAAGATTACTTACAACCTTTATATACTGAAAATTGGAGCTGAAATGATACGTTTTGTTATTTGTATCTCATGGACGGTGATCTTTTTGATACTCTCGATCCCTGCGATACTTGTTGAACTTATAATATGGATCTTCTCGCCGATGGCGCGGGCAAGATCGTCACAATGGATAATATGCAATGCCTTCAGGATACTTGTGTTCCTTGCCGGTACCAAAGTCGAAGTTATCGGCGAAGAAAATGTTCTCAAGGACAGGCCTGTTTTGTATGTCCCCAATCACAGAAGCATATTTGACATTATACTTACCTACATAAGAGCGCCCCGTCAGACGGCATATATTGCCAAAAAGGAAACTCGCAGGATCCCGATCTTCAGCATATGGATGGCACTTATGAACTGCCAGTTCTTAAACCGTGACGATCTTCGCGACGGCTTAAGAGTCATCAACAAGGCGGCAGACCTGATCGCCGGCGGGTCAAGCGTATGCATTTTCCCCGAGGGAACACGTAACAAGGGAACCGAACCGCTTCAGCCGTTCCACGACGGAAGTCTTAAGATCGCCGAAAAAGCAAAATGCCCGATAATCCCGGTTGTTATCAACAACAGTGATGATATATTCGAAGCCCACCTTCCGAAGGTAAAAAAGACCAAAGTCATCATCGAATACTGTAAGCCCATCGAGACCGAGGGTATGTCTCATATCGAGTTTAAGAAAATAAGCCCCGAAATACAGGAATTGATGAGAAACACATACCTTAAAAATGCGGAACACGTCAACCGATAAATCCGATCATACAAAATGCGCTTTAATGAGTTATTTCTCAAAAAGCGCATTTTTTATCTGCATTTGGGCATTTATTTGTGTTCCAGCATTTTCTTGATAAACACTCCCGTGAACGAGGCGGGATTTTCGGCCACTTTTTCGGGCGTTCCGGTCGCGATCACCGTGCCGCCCGCGTCACCGCCCTCGGGACCCATGTCTATGATATAGTCGGCAGTCTTGATGACATCGAGATTGTGCTCGATCACTATGACGGTATTGCCGCCTTCGGCAAGCTCATGCAGTATATCCACAAGTTTGTGTACATCATCAAAATGAAGTCCGGTCGTTGGCTCATCCATGATATATACGGTTCTTCCTGTACTGCGTCTTGAAAGCTCGGTCGCAAGTTTTACTCTCTGTGCTTCACCGCCCGACAACTGTGTTGAGGGCTGTCCGAGCTTGATGTATCCAAGACCGACATCCTGAAGTGATTTTATCTTGTTATATATCTGAGGCACGTTTTCAAATATCTCTATAGCCTCATCGACAGTCATGTCAAGTACGTCAAAGATTGATTTTCCCTTGAAAAG
>Ga0247608_10001549_pt1 | contig 31452 bp, 29 predicted proteins | sample 176DNAGHGlowgp2_FD_193490 | JGI IMG/M metagenome (GOLD analysis project Ga0247608, IMG submission 193490) | Sheep rumen microbial communities from Palmerston North, Manawatu-Wanganui, New Zealand - 1766 DNA GHGlow gp2 | ecosystem: Host-associated > Mammals > Digestive system > Stomach > Rumen ...
ATTGTAAAGTTACTCATTTTCAGTGAGTTGAGCAAACTTCGAGGCCTTTTTTATTCCTATTTTATGTTAAATTATGCAGGTGCGCCATCACTTGCGAAACTTTAGTTATTTGACTTTTCGTGAGATATGAAGGGCATGCATATTCGATATTTCTCTGAGACAACACTCAGCCACCTGAAGCCGCAGCAAGGATTGTTAGAGCGTTACCAACGACGTTCGATTGATGTGACGCTGGCCGCCAAACTGACGCTGACGTATGGCAAGTATCATTTGGCGATGCTTCACAGGCAGTTGGCCATGAGTGAAGAGCAGACAACGTATCAGCAGGCAGAGCAATCGGCGGCGATGATGAATCAGATGACCGTCTTCCATTCGTCGCCAGCGGACTTTATGCACACACAGGAAGAAAGCACAGACGAATCTATTGCCACATACAGGGAGTTTAAACGGCTCGTAGAGGAATATACCGACGAGCACTTTGTGCCAAGCGTCGTGGAGCAGTTCTGTAAGATGGTGTATGAGGACGATGAGCACTTCATCTTTTTCAAGTCTTTCTGTAACCTGTACTACTCCGTCTATGCCGATGCGCTGCTATGGTATCAACAGGGCAGGATTGACTACTACACATTCTGCATAGAATTCCAGGAACTCAGTTGGATGGACGGCAGTCGCACACCTCTCGACGGTAAGAGGCTCAAAATGTACATCATGTCAATGCGAGAAGTGGTGGACTTTTATAAACAACAGATGAATAAATAGTAAAAAAGGAAAGGCTGTAGATAATAAAAAGAGAACAGGCCCAGGAAAAAAGATGTGAATAGATTTTGTTCTTTCAGAAAGAATGATTACCTTTACACCCGATGATGGGCCATAAAACGGCTGGTGACACATCATCGGGTGTTCATTGAGTGCATTTCATAGCAGAATGTGGAATTGAGAACGGTCTCCAATTCGTAACCCCATTTTCCTTCAATTCCCCAAACTGCCTGTATATAAAGAAAAGCTAAGAATTCTTGCAAAGTTACAGAAATTATTTGATGTTATTGTAATTATTTCACAATATTTTTCTTTAATTTTACCTTCACCCTTCACCTTTAATGATAAATACTTGTTTTACAGATAAATAAGTGGTGAATGTTTCCTTCACCTTTTCGATTAAGCCTTCATCTTTTGTGTCTTTTCATTCCAGACTTCCGTTGTTCTTGACAATTTTTATATGTAGTTCCCGATATAATAACATGCGGGAACTGCGAGTTTCCTCAATGGAAACTGGTAGTTCCTCCAATGGAAACTATCAGTTACTACCATTATTCCTATTCGTAAACTACTTGTAAATGAGGTGATTATGTTATTATTTGTAACGATTGTGGACTCCTATACAACAAAACAGCCAAAAAGGTGAAGGTTGGGTGAATGTTGCCTTCACCTCTTAAATCATTGAAAACCATATTAATAGCATAAAAGGTGAATGCTGAAAGCAATTCTATATTTCTTAAATATGTTTTCCTACAATCACATCCAGCCCGTTCTGGCCGCTGAAGATAAGGCTCGTGTCCGCCGAAGATAAGGCTCGTTTCTGACGAAGATAAGGCTCGACGGCAACGAGCTACGTAGTTCGTCGTATGTCATGCACTATTACAATGAAAATAATTTGGCATTCTCAGAAATAATGATTACTTTTGCACGTATGAAAGCAAAGAACAACAATCTGTATGCGCGGCGGTCGAAGGGCAGGAGCTTGGAGATGCGCTTGTGAAGCATGTCCACCTGGCGCGTGTCCTCGTCACGGTCTTCAAACAGGTTGATGTCCATTGTCAGCCTGACTGTGGCTGCGCGTCGCTTCTTCCTGTCTATTGAGATACAGGTGTTGAGGGCGACGCGATAAATCCACGTCTTGATGTCACTGCGATGCTCGAAGCTCTTGAATCTCTTCCAAAGATTGACTAGTACCTCCTGGAACAGGTCGTTCACCTCGTCGTCATCTTGCGAGAACATGTAGCACACGGTGTAGATGGGCTTTTGTGTTCCGCTACGGTTTGCGCAAACTGTCTTTCTAATGTTGTCATTGTCTTGTCTGTTTTTTGAATCATTTGACTTTCGTCGAAGATACTCACGCTCGGATTTCTCAAATGCATTTGCAAAACCACTCGCTTTTTCGTATCATCGCTTTGAAAAGACTTCAAATGAAATCGGCTGAAAATGATCTTTAGGCAAACTCCCTGTTTGCTTCATCCTATTTCCCAGTTTCCTGCGTCTTCGGTGGATAGTCGTACATCACTTTGGCATGATTGGTGCGGATGAGTTGGCTCTCCAGACGCTGGCCTGTTTGCCGGTCAATGATGTCACGATATACTTCACCGTTTCTATAGACCACGCCGTCCTCACGCGAAAAGTGCTCGTTCTCGGCATGGATGTGGAAGGTGTGGGGTTGTTGTTGTTCGGCGTGCAGTTCGCCGCAGAGATATTCGTCGTCCACCCAAAGCCGGAGCTGATAGGTGTTGGTGGTATTGTTTCTGACGCGGTAGTCGATGTAGTTGTAGGATATGCTGGTGCCTGTTCCGAAAGGAATCTGACGGCCGAAATCGGGGAACAAATCCAGTCCGTCGTGGTGGTGGTGCTCTGTAATGGTCAACTCACTATGCAATACAAGCCAGTGAATCAGGTTTGACAGCTGGCACATGCCTCCGCCGATGCCTTGCGAAGGCTGTCCTTTGGCGATGGTCAATCCCTCTTTGTAACCCTTTCGCTTGGTGGTCCGCCCAAGGAGTTTCCATACAGAGAATGTTTCGCCAGGGTGAATCAGCAGTCCGTCGATATGCTTTACCGCCAGCGCCAGGTTCGTGGCTTTGTTCTCTTGTAGCTGCATGTTGACATTACCCAGTCGGCGACGGATGAGGGAGTTGTGACGATAGACCAGCACGGGCAAAGATAGTTATAAATGGTGTGTTTTTGCTATATTTCTTGCATATTTAACACAACTTAATGGGTGATTTCGGCGATATACCAAACTTATGGTATATAGAATGACACATAAAGGGGATTGTGGGGATGCGGAAATCGCCGTACCTTTGCCGACGAATTCAAGATTCGTCAGCGAGCTCAGGCGGCGCCTCAGCAATTTGAATAAATTCAATTGCATTCGGCTTGCACTGACCTTGCACCATCGAATTCAAGAATGGAAGAATTGAAGAATTCAAAAATTGAAGTTTTGAAAACATTTTATTATTAATATATTAAAAAGGATAAGATTATGGCAAAGATTGCAAAACAGCTGACTGAGCTCGTCGGCAACACCCCACTTTTAGAGCTCAACAAGTATTCACAGGCAAAGGGTCTTGAGACCCCGGTGATTGCCAAAGTAGAGTTTTTCAACCCTGGCGGTAGCGTAAAGGACCGTATTGCACTGGCGATGATTGAGGATGCCGAAGCTAAGGGAATCCTGAAGCCCGGCGCAACCATCATCGAACCCACCAGCGGAAACACAGGCGTAGGATTGGCACTGGTATCGGCCGTCAAGGGCTACCATCTTATCCTAACCATGCCTGAAACCATGAGTGTAGAACGTCGTAACCTCGTGAAGGCATACGGGGCAGAGGTACGACTGACTTCTGGTAAAGACGGCATGCCAGGTGCCATCCGCGCTGCCGAGGAGCTGCGCGACTCCATTCCTGGTGCAGTTATTCTGCAGCAGTTTGAGAACGCTGCCAACCCTGCCAAGCACTATGCCACGACAGGTCCCGAAATCTGGCGCGACACGGACGGACAGGTAGACATCTTCATCGGCGGTGTAGGCACGGGTGGTACTATCAGCGGTACAGGTAAATACCTGAAGGAGCAGAACCCCAACGTGAAGGTTATCGCCGTTGAGCCCAAGTCCTCGCCCGTCTTAAACGGCGGACATAGCGGTCCCCACAAGATTCAAGGTATCGGTGCCGGCTTCATACCCAAGACCTACGATGCTGACGTGATTGACGAAGTGTTTGACGTAGAAAACGACGATGCCATCCGTACAGGTCGTGAGATTGCCCAGTCGGAAGGTCTGCTGGTAGGTATCTCGGCAGGTGCAGCCCTCTTTGCAGCCATCCAGGTAGCCAAGCGCCCTGAGAACAAGGGTAAGAAGATTGTAGTGTTGCTGCCCGATACTGGTGAGCGTTATCTGAGCACCGTGCTCTACGCTTTTGAGGATTATCCACTTTAAGCCATAACCAATAGGGAAGTGTTTCCCAAGGACTTTCATCTGAACTGGTGGAAGTCCTTTTTTTCTGTTATTGTTTGGTCAGTTCGCTTTTTATGAGTAATTTTGTAGCATGAAACTGCACATATTTAATCCAGAACACGATATTGCACTGGCCAGCAATCTGGCAAACTTTACTGCGCCCCATGCTGGCCGTCAGCTGCGGGGCAATCTTGGTTTCCTGCCTGCACTGTGGGCTGCTGACGGCGATGCCGTATTGGTGGATGACGTTGCTTCGGCTGAGCGCCTATGGAATGTAACAAATAAAAAATTGAAAAATCGCTCACAGAAAGAAGTCACTTTCATCACGGGCAAGCAACCTATGGATTTCAGGCAGTTGACCGCTGTTGATGTATGGGGGTGGGATAGGGCGCTGAAGGCCTCCTTGCAACGCAAGGGCGTTGATGCATCTTTGTTGCCCTCTGACGACTATATAGAGAGGGTTCGGCAGTTGTCACACCGCAGAACTGCTGCACAGCTGTTGCCCCGATTGCGGCAAGAAGGTACGGTGGGCGAGGCTTTTGAGTGTTCGACCATTGATGATGTCAACCTGCTGCTGAGTCGCTATGGTCATGTGGTTGTCAAGGCACCGTGGTCGTCGAGTGGCCGTGGTGTACGTTTTGTAGAAGCAGATAACCTACAGCCAAATTTTGGGTCTTGGTTGCACAATCTCCTGTTGCGTCAGGGTAGTGTGATGGTGGAACCCTATTATCATAAGGTGAAAGACTTTGCGATGGAGTTCTCTGCCGACGGCAAGGGACATATCCGCTACGAGGGACTGTCGCTGTTTCATACTGCCAATGGTGCCTATGTTGGCAATATCCTTGCCACCGAACAGACGAAGCGCGACATGCTGAGCCGCTATGTCTCATTGTCGCTGATTGACAGCATCTGCGAAACCATTGTTAACTACCTTTACCTGGAAGACTATTGCGGACCTTTGGGTATTGACATGATGGTGGTGAGGGAAAACGACCGGCTCTTGCTCCATCCCTGCGTTGAAATCAATCTGCGCCGCACTATGGGACATGTAGCATTAACGCTCTCGCCCGTTGATGACGGCATTTGTCGAGTGATGCGCATCACCTATTCAAACACCTACAAACTGTCGCTCCGTAAACTACACCATTCTTTGACCTGAAGGTCAAAGCGAGCAGAGCTCGTAGGACAATTGAACATTGAAAGAGTGATGGCTTAAAGAATTTTCCGCCATTGACCAGCTATGATTGAGAGATCGAAGCGATGGGCAATGGTGAAGGCTTCTTCTGATTTCTGTTTCCAGTCAATCTTCGTCGCATCGTGCAGTCTTTCTGCCAGTTCTTCAATATTACCATTTGGGAAATACAGGCCGAAATCGCCCATGATTTCCTTACTGGTAGGCAAGTCGCTGGAGATGACAGGCAATCCATGAGCCATCGCTTCAACAAGAACCAGTCCGAAACCCTCCCAGCGGGAACTTAGCACATAGACCTGAGCTTGTGAATAATAGGCTTGGATATGGTTGGTAAAAGGATGAAGCACGATGCGGTCTTGCAACTGGTATTCGGCTATTTTTGCGCGGTATTGTTTCTCTTCCGGTCCCTCGCCAACGATGTCGAGCATCCATTCACGGTCATGCTGTGCAAACAGGCGGAAAGCATCTATCAGCAAATCGAATCCCTTGTGGAGTCGTGAGAACCTGCCAACAGCCAAGAAACGCTTGGAGTTGCCCGTTGATGGCTTTCCTGGCTGTAGCGTGAGCGGGTTGTAAATGAAAGTCGGTTTGAGCAGGCTGTCATACACCTGATAGCTATCAACATCGTGCTGGCACAGCAAAACGGTGGCATGCAGTTGGCGGAACTGATAGACATAGTGCCTTTTCAAATCAGGACCGATGTAGCGTGATGCAGGACTGAAAAGTGCCTCGAAAGAGTTGTGAATCCATCCTATGCAGCGTATGCCAGACAGTTGGGGCGTCAGCGTAGCCAGTCGTGCTGCCAGTGGAGCATGCACGCCGACAATGGTATCATATTGTCCTTGAAGTAGTTCTTGAACAAGCGACTTTCGCAGTTCGGAAGGGAATGAGCTGCGGGCATACAAGTTGGAGGCAAATTGCCCTTGTGGCTGCATCTTACGATAATAGCCGCTATAGGCTTTGCATAACCACTTCTTGACTTTACCGATGGTGGGATAGCGGAAGAAACGGTAGTTGAGAGATGCTTCTGAAAGGTCATAGAGCGTAGTGTCCTTCGTGTCAGGACGGTCGAAGGTGACTATAGTCACATCATGGTCTTTCGCCAGTTCCTTGGCAATGACCGCCGTCACTCGCTGCACTCCTCCAATGGAGAAAATGGAATCGATTAGGAAGCAAATTTTTGTCATAGGCGCTTGTTGATGACTTTTTTAAGTGCTGCAAAGAAATTCTTTGCGAAGGTGTCCTTGTCGAATAGCTTGGAACGTTCCAGAGAGGCTTCTGCCATCGCCTTACGTTTTTCGAGATGGTGATAGAGATCACGGATAGCAATGGCTAGGTTGTTTACGATGTGCTCTCTGTCAACAAGAGTAGCGACTTCTTCACATATTTCTGGAATGCCTCCGCTGTTGGTTGTTATCAACGGAAGCCCTGCTGCCATAGCCTCAATAACGGTCAGGCCGAAAGGCTCTTCCCACATGGAGGGCAGAACAGCGATATCCGCCATCTTCAAATAGGATGGTATCTGGTCGTAGCTGACATAGCCTGTATAAACAACCTTGTCCTTGATAAATTCTGACTCTTCTTCCAACTTACAGATAAAGGGTGATTTTGTCTGCCCTGTTCCATAGGCATTGGCACCGATGACTAGTAGTTTCAAATTAGGAATGTCATCCAAAGTCTTGATGGCACGTATCAACTCCAGAATTCCTTTCTCTTTGATTAATCTTCCGCTGTAGACAATGATGAAATCTTGCTCTCCAAATTTCAATTTCTCCCTTTCATAAGGAATGGCATGATAGAAACGCTCCACATCAATTCCATTGTATACAGTGAAACACTTTTGCTTGGTGGAAGCGATACTGTTTACCTGTCGGCTAATATAGTCAGAGGTGTTGATAAAACCAGTCGTGGAATTATATATCTGATGGTGTGAACGCGTAGTACTATTTAAAAAGTCATTTTCCATGTGTGTAGCAATCGGGGCATGAATGACTTGAGATAGTTTAAGGGCAAAGGCTGGCCTATTTTCTATGATGATGGCTTCAAATTGTTTTCTTTTTATTTGTTTGATGCACCAGTTGAGGTAGAATTCCACAGAGTAATGATAATACTCATTCTTTTTGTACATGAGATGATACAAATATTTTTTTGCCTTTGCCCACAGCGTATTTGTCTTTAAGTATATATAATGGTTTACCTCTGACTTCAATGCTGGATGCTTCTCTATATCTGGATGCCAAACACTATACACCGTAATGTCGTGCAGTTTGTTCCTGTCATTATAGTCCAAATAGAAATCCACAAGATTCTCCACAGCTCCCCCCTGTACGGCAGGAACTGGCAGAATGCCCGATGTCAGAATAGCTATTTTCATTATTATCTTATTTTGCTCATACCTAATTTCCAAATGATACGGTCTTTCCATTGGTAGTATTTGGTCATTAGTGATTGCTTGCGACAATGCCAACGAAGTTGGATGTTGACAAGGTGTTTGGGATAGTCGATGATTGTTCCAGGTGTGACAAGAAAATGGCTATAGTCTGTGACTTTGTCTTTCATGAAGCCACGATGCTGGAAATGGGCATATAACGACTCCTTCTTCTCTATTTTTCCTTTATTAAATCGAATCATATAGAGTTTGTTGTCGATATGCTCGAAAATAACCTGTTGCCAGCCCCTGTTCAAACTACAAAAATGATATGACTGCTTGGGTTTCGAAACATTGTCGAAAGGATCTTGTAACCAACAGTCATTTGGACGACAGTCACGCCACTTGTCACTACACCCTTTGTGGTCGAATTCGTCGAAGAAGGTAATCTTACTAGTAGAAAAGGCATCTCTATAAAACTGGTAGCCTATCTCTTGCTTCATGAAATAAGTGTTGGTGTCTTCATCATTGTGGAAAAGCGATAAATGCCCCCAGCCAAGGATGAATTTATGCGACAGGACCTCGTCAGTAATGAATGATCGGATGTCGCCATACACTAAGTCAAGATCGCCAAATCCCCAAAAGTCATAACCCCTAATATAGTCTTGTAATATATAGCCATAGGCTTGCTTATACTCGCACAATTTATATGGACGGTCAAGAACAATGGGAAAGTCGAATGCTGTTTGGACGATGTGCTGAAAGTCACTAAATTGCATTTGATGTACGATAATATTATCTGTCGACTCTACGTTTGTATCAGTGAAAAACATGAAGTCTACCATTGGATTGTGGAGAGCTGAGGCTCGCCACATTGAATATTGTACAGGTAACTTTCCGAAATATGGGAAGATAATGACGATTTTATACATGTTATAATAGTAATTTCGTGATTAATTTAAGTATGGTAACATATCTGTGTTCAGCAAGCCAAAAAAGTACTTGCTGCTGTTTGTTATAATTGAAAGAATGATAAAAGGTATTTGATTCGGGGCATATTTGAAGATATTTGTCAATATTTCTCATTTTTTTGTTGATAAGGTAGTTTTGCTTGCAAAGAAACATACGATTCAATGCAGAACATTTATATATCGTATAGATGTCTTTCTCCTTTAGAAAATCAATGGTTACTTCCATAGATGCTACCATTTCATTTTGGAAGATAATCTTATTCGTTCGCGTAATGCTCTGAACGTTATCTATGCGATAATAATATAATGGCTCTTTGATGTCTACTATACTGTTGGCAAAATATAGTAATTTAATAGTCATTAGATAGTCTTCGCATGCATTGATATCTGCCTGAAAGCTTAGTGCATGTTTCGCAAAGACGTCTTTATGCACGAGTAATTGCCACATGGCTTGCGTGCTGTCCCATGCACCGATGTATTGCATAAGAAGCTCCTCTTTATTGCGGAAAGGACATTGTTTGATAATAGAAACCTCTCCATGGGATAATTGGAAGTAGTCGCATCTGACAATATCGGCTTTTTGTTGTTTTGCTACATTTACTAGTTTTTCAATGGTGTCGGACATTATAAAATCGTCACTGTCCACAAAATATAGATAATCACCTGTCGCTTTTTCTAAAAGCTTATTTCTTGTATACGCAATACCATGATTGCTGTCATTCTCGATAATAACAACAGATTGTGCTCGTTCTGGATGTTGGGAGATTGTTTTCTGAACGATGGCCATGCTGTTGTCTGGTGTGGCATCATTTGCAATAACATATTCAATATTATCATAAGTTTGGCACAGAACAGTATGGATACACTGTTCAATATATTTTTCTGCTTTATAAACGGGAATCAGTATGGATACTTTTACATTCATAATGTAGGATACTAAATTGTAATACGTTTTATGAAACTATATAATACAGGCTTTCGGGCTATAAAAGATTTCATGCCTTTTGTAAACTGGAATAGGAGTAAAAAATAAAGTAAAAATAATGGTATAGCGATGGCAGTTCCATAAACTATTAGAGTTAGCAAGGAATCAACATAGGCGTCTACTATGCTGCGCTTTAGTAAAATGGCAGATATTGTAAAGAAAGTGAAAATCAAATAAAAAGGTGTCATGCCTTTCCAAAAGACGGATGTTTTTATATGGAAGCCTTTTGAGAAGAGGTAATATGGTTTCCAAAATACAGAGATGAAAAACATACTAAGAATTTTACCAAGCAGAATTCCCACAATGCCATAGAAAGGAGCTAAAAGTAAAGTTATAGAAATGTTTGCAATGAGTTCTGTCCATGCAGCCCAGATATCAGAATACAAACCGCTGGCACCAATAAATATTTGTACCGCAGCATTTTGTAGATAAATGAATAAGTAAAATATCAGTAAATATACAATTGTCTGACTTAATTGGTATTCTGCGCCTAACCATACCATAATAAATGGTTGAATGAATAATAAAAGTGGGAATATTATGATTCCTAAAATAAAGTAGCGTATGGCGGTTAGTTCCCAAAAGACCTTCATTGTGTTTTGTTCATTACCTTCTGCCAATAAGTTGCCAACGCCTGCATTAAGTCCATCAGATAAGATGTTGACTAGGAATTTTAACTTATTGAAAATCATCGTGTAGTTGCCATAGAATGTCACTTGAACTACAGAAACAAATGTGCCGACTAACAATTCGTCACTACGATAAAGAATGAAATCTTTGATTTTTTGTACAAAGATTTGGCGTGTCTTGCGTAACACTTCAGGATATTTCTTCATATCTCTACGCCCTTCACGGAGATTAACCCTTAGCCAGGGATAGAGTTGCCGGATGCGAATGTTAAAGACAATAATGCCGATAATGGTGAAAACTAATCCTACAGCCACCCATAACCATAGATTATGGTAGTACCATGCTAGAAGAATCTGAGTGAGGCTTTGTACAATGGCAATTGTCTGGAAATAGGCGTTGACGAGATATTGTTTCTGATTGGCACTGACAAGCAACTGCTTATAGTTAAAGACGTAGCCAGCCACAGACGATGCGAGGAAAGAGTAGAAGGCAAAATAGACTAATGGCAGCCCTGTACCAAGATGCCCAAACCACCATGGAAAAAACAGACTGACAATGATACCGCAACTACCGATGATGAAACCGATGCAGCGGTAGAGGAAGGCCAACATGGACATGACCTCGTTAATCTTCTCGTGATTGTCTTCCTGCAGCGGCTTGTAGAGGAAATAGACGATACTGGTGCCGATGCCGAGTTCTGCTACGCTGAGGAAACTCATGATATTCATGAGCATACCGGTCAAGCCAATGAATTCGGCACCAAGGCAATCGAGGAAGACTTTTCGGGAGAAGAACGCAAGGAACAACGAGAGGACATAAAACAACATGCCCACTTTGATATTCATCACGCTTCTATGTACCCGTTCGCCCATTTATAAAATTGAAGAATTGAAAAGTTGAAGAATTGAAGTAATTCTAATTACTTGTCGTGTGTGGTATGGATGAAGTCTGTGTTCTTGCGGTCTATCTTCAGGATGTTGAGCACCATCTTCCAGACAAGTGTTGGCAGAGAGAGAATCTTTCCGAAAACAGAATGGCTGCGGAGCTGTTTCGGCGTGGCAATGTACAAAGCGATACAAACGGTCAGAAACAGCGCCCACCATTTCATACACCACGGACGCGAAATCAGCGTCATCAGCAACGACATTGCAAATGTGGCTACTACCAGCATGGAGCGGGGAATCAATGCCTGTTGGATGGTTTTGTCGATAAAGTCAAGATTGAACGTCTTGATGGCTTGTGGGAGGTAGGGGAGTAAACTAAAGAGGCTTTGTATCTGAGCCGTCATCCAGCGCAAACGCTGCTTCTGGAAGTTGTCCTTGTTGCTCACTTTCTCATCGAAGACATGAATATCCGGCTCGTAGTGAATGTAGACTTTCTGCTTGAGCAGCAAAGCCTCCAACTCGCGGTCCTCGCCGGCAGTGGTGAGCTTATAGACATTTTCACAGAATAAATCGTAGTCGAAGCACATGCCTGAGCCAATAAGCGCTGACGACAGGCCGATGCGATTATGGGCTTTGCGGAAAATGGTATTGTTGATCTCTTCGCTGACACCGTCAAGTACGGCAATGTCGTTATCGCTATTCTTGGCACAGCGGTGGCATTGTACGGCCTTATAGCCCTTAGCGCACTCCTCGTTCAACCGTTCCAGGAAGTGTGGGTCGACGACATTGTCGGCATCAAGAATGACCACATAGTCAAAGTCTGCCTGTTCCTTGTTCTCTGCGGCAAGTTTCTTGAAGTGGTCTATAGCGTACTGCATGGCCTTGGCCTTGCTGCTTTTTTCGAAGACTGGTTGAAGCAACGTGATGGGCAACTCACTCAGCTGCTTGTTGGTTTCGGGTTGCATGTGGTCTGAGATAACGGCAACACGGAAACTGTCATAGGGGTAATACTGCCCGAGGAACTTATGAACAGATGAAACGATAACGCGGTCTTCGTTATAGGCGGGATAGAGTATCAGAAATGAGAAATAGTCTTTCTTACGCATGGAGAGCACCTTACCCGTCAAATACATGGTGAGAGGGGAAATGCGCTTTTTCCATAGTGTGGAAACAAGTGCAAAGAAAAGGATATAAGCAACAGAACCTGCCATGAAAAGCCATAGCAGAATCTCTATAATATGAATGACGTGCCAATGCATAGACTATTTTTTGAGGTTAATGGATTCTTTTATCTTCCTGCCCAATTTGAATTTCCCAAGTAGTGAACTACACAAAACTACAGGTAGCTTGAAGAAAGTGCTGTTCCACTTGTCGTCCACCAGATAGTCTGGGGTAGCCAGGGCGAAAACCAGCAGAATGCCCGCAAAAAGTCCCCACCACTTAAAGACTGCACCAAAAGAGATCATTGGGGTAACAACTGACATGAATCCGATAATTGCCATCAAAAGCATACGGGGTATGAGTAGCCACTGGATAAGTTTATCCAATAGGTCATACTGGCGATTAAACAGGGCTATAGGCATGTGACGGATGTTGCGAAAAACGGTGCGTAGCTGAGTCAACAAGTAACGGCGGTGCTGGCGGTTGAAGTCCTCTGCCTGACGGGCTTTCTCGCTATAGATGAAAATCTTGTCGAAATAGTCGACATAGACGCGTTCGCGCAGTAACTGAGCTTCTATGACTCTGTCTTCCCATGTTGATTTGGTTTCCAGAATATGCTGTCTGAACCAGTTGAAGTCAAAAACCATACCCGAACTGGAAAGGGCTGATGACAGACCGACGGTGATATGGCCGCGGCGGAAAATGGAGTTGTTGATTTCTTCAAATATAGCAGACAGGCGGGCGGAAGTTGTATCGCGGTTCAGGGAGAGCTTATGCGTCTGGATAGCCTTTGTTCCGGCTGACTCGTAAGCATCGTTAACTTGTTCCAAAAACTCAGGCTCTACCACATCGCCAGCTTCCAAAATCAGAACCGTATCGTATATCTTAAACTGAGGTAAGTTGTTGATGGCCAGTTGGAGGGACTTGGTGCGAGAACTCTTCTCGAAATTGGGGGTAAGGAGTGTGATAGGTTGCTGGGCCAGATGGAATAGCGTCATCTCGCTCTCATGGTCTGCAATGACAGTAACGTCAAAAAGGCGCTGGGGGTATGATTGCCCCAAAATGGATCTGACGGTCATCTCCAGACTCTTTCCTGCCTTATAAGCCGGTATCATGATGATGAAACGGTTCTCATGCTTGGCCGTTGGCGTCTCACTATGACGTACAATAAGAGAGGCAACGGCAAAGAAAGCTAAATAGATGATAGTCAGGAATACTGGGATGAAAAGAATCCAGTCTATGTAGTTGAAGATATTACTCATGATGCAGATGGGTTTAAGAAGTGACAAATGCCCTTGATGATGGCTTTCGTCAAATCAGGGCGCTTACGTATCGTATATAAGATACAGTCTTTAAGACTTACTATTCCAATCAGATACAGATAGGACAGCCAGCGCGAACATACAGGGACATTACGCTGTACGAACAACAGTCGGTTACGCGTAATATAATATGTACGAAGCGGGCTCTGCTGACCTGTAGTCTGGCTTTCCTTGTGGTAGATGGTGGTTGAAGGCTCGTACCAGATTTCATAACCGGCACGTCGCATCATCATTGACCAGTCTAGTTCTTCATAATAAAGGAAGTAACATTCAGGCATGAGTCCTGCTTTCTCTATGGCCTCGCGTTTAACCATCATGGCTGCTCCGTGTGCGTAGGGAGTAGGGTGAGCGGCATCATATTGGCCATGATCTTCTTCGCCGAAACCAATAGAGCGGTTGCGCATGGTGATGCGGGATAGTGGGGTATAGCCTGCAAACTGGATAGGGTTGTTGTCCCAGGCGAAGCGGATTTTGGGACACACCATGCCAATCTTTGGCGCGCTCTCTAACCGGTCTGTCAGGGGTTTAAAAACAGCACTTTCTACAAGGGTGTCGTTGTTGATGAAAAAAAGATATTTGCCGTGGGAGGCTTTTATGCCCAAGTTGTTGCCGCCGGCGAAACCCAGATTCCTGTCACTTCGAATGACCTTGACCTGAGGATAACGATGCTCAATAGCTGAAGCCTCGTCGTTGCTTGAGGCATTATCTACCACAATTACCTCTAAGGATGTATCCTCTAAAGGCAATGTCTCAATTAACGCACAGGTGTCTTTCAGCCCGTTGTAATTGATGGTAATAACTGATATGTCACACTCTTGACGCACGCTTCTTTTCCAGTTTCAACCGTTTCTTTTCTTCTTCCAAGGCAATTTGTTGTTGCTCGTATTCTATCCACTCGTTTTCCAAATGGGGTAATATGTAGACAATGGCCAATCCACCATAGAAGATAAGACAATTCGGGAATTGCAGGAGTGTCTGGTTACCATAGCCGCCTAACTGTTGAGCGGCAAAGGCACAACAAAGCCCAGCACCTATACCTCGTAATGATGAGCTTCTGAGACTAAAAAGCACAATCCAACAGGCTCCAAACAACATCAAGGCCTGACATACCAGGAAAACAGTGATACCGATAATTCCCGTATGAATCCATATAAAAACATATTCAGAGTCTGGTGGAACTGTCGCCATAAAAGTGAATTTATTATTGGCAGGCACATTCTTGTATCCAACAGCCATGCCGATACCCCATGGTGCTTCGGCAAGGTACTTTTTCATGGCAGCCTGATTGATAGAGCGCTGGTTGGCAGAGGCGTCATTTTTATCGAAGGCTGAACGCATGCGGCGTATTTGTTGGTTGCCGTTTCCTATTGTGGTGAACATCAAGAGAAATGCAAGTATAGCAAATGTGAGGGTGACAGGAACGGCAATCTTAAACGACTTGGAGAGAAAAACGTACATCATGACACCTGCCATTAAACAAACGATGGCTGTACGTGTTCCAGAAGGGAACATTCCCCATACACAAGCAAAGCCAACAATCAGGAAAAAGTATTTCAGCCGCTTTATCTTGGCTGTTATGCCGAAGGCGAGAAATGCTACTGCTGTCGAAGCAATACCGATACCGAAGTTAGCTGCATCACCATAGATGGAAAAATAGCGAATGAGCGTACCGCCCTGTAACAAGTGTGTCAATCTGCCTCGCCCCTGCAAGAATGAGTTTTCTGCAGGTGTCATTCCAAAATTCTTTTGTTTCCATACCCAAAAGACAGCAAACAAGGCAAATCCTCCCCATACATAGAGATACTTGACAAGGACTTTGGGCGTTGAAATATAGATACTATAGACCAGAAAGGCATATAGCAACTGGTAGGCTAGGGAGCGGGCTGTTGTAAACCATGCCGCGACATCAATACCTATACCGCATGTGTCGTTCAGGACTTCCAATGTGCAAAATAGGGCCCAGACAATCAAGGCTAAGCCCATGACATTGGCTGCACGATAAAACTTCCTCTCTTTCATGTCTAAGACGGCCATTGCAATCAATACAATCTCCAACAATTCATTAGGAACAGACATCGGAAGACCAATAGAAGGAAAACTCTTCCACTGTATGAGGTAATTGATGGAGAAGAGTGCCCAAAAGCATAACATCCCATGGCGAAAGGCCACAATTACCATCAGCACTAATACCGGGAGTATGCAGATAATGGCAAAAAAAGCAAAACCGGCTGTAATGAATTCATAGATGGCAAGTAAAAAAAGGAGAACGAGTAGTGATACTCTTCCTCCATTATCTTTTGCGTATGTCTTTAACGCATAACCTGTCATTGTTACTTTGCGTGTTCGTTTTCCGTTGCTGTCAAACCTAACTGAGAAATACGATAGACAAAGTTGTTGAACTTCGTATATGGAGGCAACTGGCCGACAAATTCCTCAACAGCATAGCGGCTGGCCTCGGTCAGATACATATATAGTGAATTCTTATGGTCGTCAGTCAGCATGGACTGCACTTCCTTCAACGCCTTCTGGTCAACGTCCTTCCACGTACGGTTGGCGCGAGTCACCATCAGGTTGACAGTACCAATGTTCAGCAGGGCAGGAGAAATAGAGTTGTCGTCCAGATTCGGATACTCAATGATGGCAATTTCATCGGGCAGGATGTCAGGACAGAGATCCTTGATATCCCTTGCCAAAATAAAGCGACTGTCTTCTGCAAGGAAGTCTTCGTCGTAAGTCAGACGGCGTACCTGCAGACCGATGGAGATCCAGTAGTTCTCCAATTCCTGAGCCAGGAAGCTCTTACCGTTTCCTATATCGGTGGATATCAGGTTCAAGACATTCTGCTGGCCTTCTTGGAAATGTGGTAACAGGGCCTTGCTCAATTGTTTCATAGCCATATCAGCAATGGTCTTGTTGAAACGACGGTAGCGCAAGTTACTCTCCTTAGGATAGCAGCCCATGACGGGAACCTTGGTGATGCGCTCAGAACGCATACGGTCACGGAGCGTACGATCCAACAGCTCAATGATGAAGAACCAAACAGCCGTCATGATGAAAGTGAGCATGAAGGCTCCCAACAGAATCATGAGACGGTTTGTGGGCTGAGCACTTAGCGGGAACATGGGTGGGTTCAGCACACGCAATGTTGCCGTAGACATCTGCAGGTTACGCTGACGCATACGGGCTGCATTGAGGTTCTTGAGCATTTCCATGTAATTGCCCTCAATGAAGGTGATATGACGGTCTTTACGGTCAAGTGTAGCACCGATAGGTGCATAGAAAAGATATTGCTTTTCCAAGTCGCTCTTCATGATGTCAGTGGCTGTCATCTCTGCTTTGGTCTTTTCCAACAGCAGGAGCTGCTCCAGCCAGCGGTTCAACATGTCGTTGGCTTTGACACCTGTTTCTGTACTATAAGTGGATGCCTCAATATCCTTTGTCAATTCCGTCACGCGGGATGTTGCAGCCTGCAACTCGCGCTGGGCTCTTGCCAATTCTTCCTGAGCCTCTGCGTCAGTGTCTCTGCTACCACCTTCACTACTCATCAAACGGAGATTGGATATGCGAGACTGCAGGCGCGAGATATCACGTACCTGATTGGTGAAATCCTGGTTGGAACGGATAATCTGTGCACGGTTACCCAACTGACGCTCCAAGTAGTCCAGCAGCGCTTTAGAAGTGGTATAGTTCATCAACTGGTCATTGCGGAAATTCTGCTGTTGTGCTTCAAGCACGGTCAGCTGCTTGGTCTGCTCATCGTAATTGATGATTTTCTTGGAGATGTTATAGCGAATCAGATCGTCCTCTGCATTGGAAAGAATGCGGAAAAGACGAGCCACCTCTTTCTCGAAATATTTGATGACATTGCTGGTCTCACCGAAACGAATCTGCTGGTATTGTCTTGCGAAAACCTCATTGAGGATGTCCAGGGTGTTGTAGGCGATACCGGCATCATTGGCAGAATAACCGATGTCAATAATATCACTTTTCTCGAGTTGCAATACTTTCAGGCGGCTGGTGATGTTGTTAATGCCAAAGTAGGGGTGATAGTTGAGGATGCCAAACAGGTAGTTGTCCTGAGACGGCTTCTCATAGGCTTTAAGGTTTGCATAAGTCTGTGACTCGTTGTTGCGGTTTATCAGTGCCTTGACATCTGCAGGGACTGAAGCATTCAACTGACGGAAGTGCTCGGCAGAGATGTAGTTGTTGTCCTTATTGGGATTACCATACATCATACAACGGGCAAACAGACGGAGAGACACTTCATGAATAGTATTGTCGGTGGTGATAATCAGCATCAGGTTGGCCATGTTGGTCTGTGCATTACCACCCGCACTACCTGTACCACCTTCAAGATTATATCCGGTAATCATACCGGTATAGATGGTCGTATTGGTATCGAAGATTCTCTCCATGTGGCGTGTCATAAACCAAGCCACAATGAGTGCAATCATTGGTAGGATGATTAAATACCAGCGAATCTTGAATAAGAAACGTATAATGTATCTAAATAAATCCATGCTATCTCGTTTTAATATTAGTTCTTAGTCTTCTTGGCACTTTTGGCTGCCTCTTTTGCCGCCTTTTCCTGGGCTTTTTTAGCAGCTTGCTCCATCTTTTTGTATTTTCTGTCCTCAACGACCGCCTCCTTGCGAATTTTCTTTTCTACGGCGCGGTTTTCCTTCTTGATTTGTTTGTCAGTCTTCTTCTCTGTCTCATCCAGCGTGATTTCCGTCGTTGAGTTCGTAAGAATCGGCGTATGGGAAAGTAATTCCAGAGTAATGATGTCTGTCGTTATTTCTGTTAGAATGTTCTGGTAAGACTGTACCACCGAGAGCTCATGCATCTTTGTCCATGCAAAGTCTTCAATGGTCATGTTGCCCTGATGGAAGTCTTCCTGATTCAATGCACCGGCACCTTGATAGATGGCAGCACTCTCACTGGCGGTCTTCAGCGTGACAAGACTATTGGTAATCTTAATAAATAAGGTGGCTATTTCTTTTTTCAGGTTCTCAAACTCGATGTCTTTCTTATACATTGCCTGATCGACCTCGATTTTCTTGCGTTTGATGGAACCTGCAAGGTCAAGGATGTCTTCCAAGGGAACAGCAAGATTCACACCGACGTTCCAGTAGCTTTGCTCGCTGCCTTGAAATTGTTGGAGCACAGGACTATAGGTTGTAGAGTTCTGTCCCCACATGTCTGTCTTACCATAGCTATAGCTGGCATGTCCTGTGATATATGAGAAAATGTGGCGTCGTTGTTTGGCAACCTCAGCCTTAGCCAATTCTTGTGCTTTTTCTAAAGAAAGGACTCGGGGGTTCTGTTTGGCATTCTCAAACAATACTGCCAGAGGAGGAAGGTGGAAATTAGAGAAGTTTATCGTATTCTCCTCACTGGAATCGAAGAACCCCGCGCTGATGTTACTATTCTGTTTCTGTGCATAGGTAGATACCGATAGTAAGGCGATTGCGATGATGAATAATTGACGTCTGAAAATGTTCATGATGAGCAGATGTTAAACGTTCTCTTTCTGGATAAAAGCGGTAAGCGTCCGGAAGATGATCTTCATGTCGAGCATGAAGTTATAAGTCTGTCCATACGTGATGTCCAACTGCTTGCGCTCCTCGGCAGACATGTTGCCGCCCTTTCCGCGCTCTTCTACCTGCCAAAGTCCAGTCAGACCTGCCGGTGCCATAAAACGGTCGATACTGCTGTCTACCGTCAGCTTTTCAGCTTCATACAGAGGAAGTGGGCGGTTTCCGACAATTGACATGTCTCCCTTGAGGATGTTGAACAACTGGGGCAGTTCGTCAATACTGTATTTTCTGATAAAACGTCCCACCTTCGTAATGCGTGGGTCATTCTCAATCTTTACAAAAGCGTTGTTAATATCCTCCTCCTTCTTCTTGCTAAAGTCGCTCTCAGCCATCACAAAGTCATCGCCAACCAGCATGATTTCTTCGTCGCCAATCATCATCATTGACTCCATGCCCATGTCAATCATGTCCTGTTCTGCCTGTTCTCCAAGAGGAGCCGTCACGGTCTTAAGTTCCTCTTCTTCACGGCTTTCGGCATATTGATTCCGCTCTTTGCTTAACTCCTTGAGATGGTCCTCAGCATCTATATACATACTTCGGAACTTCAGGAAGTCAAAGATGGTATAGTTCGTTCCGACGCGTTTGGACTTGAACAATACCGGCCCCTTGCTTTCCAGTTTGATGGCTATGGCCGTGATGATGAACACCGGTGAAAGGATGATAATGGCCAACCCCGAGAAGAAAATGTCAAAGAGTCGTTTCCACAAAGGTATCTGGAATTTCAGTATCTTGTGCTTGGGGCGTTCCTCGTCAAACAGGATGTTCTCACGGTCGGAAATGAACTGTATCTTCTTGTTGAGTTCCGTGACCGAAGCGTCATTGACAATGGTGTCGTTAATACCACATTTCATGTATATGTCTCGTTCCTCATTGGACATGTTATCGGTAATGAGGATGATATACACGTTATGGCATTTCTTCCGCAAATAGGTAATAGCCGTGATATCCTCGCTACGCACATTTCGCTCAAAGAATACGATGAAATGCTCATTAGCAACATGAGGAACGCATATCTGGGCAGCATCTTTGTAAGTTGTTGTCATGCGTACAAGCTGCCCAGGAATATACTTCAGGCGTTCTTGGGTCTTGGGGTTGTTACCTAAATATACGACACCTATCATATATATTAGTGTGAAGGATTAATTAGGAAGTATCTTTTTGACGCGAATCTTCAACTCCATCGGGTTGAAGGGCTTGACAATATAGTCAACGGCACCAATCTCCAGCAGTCGGATACGCTCACTGGTAGAGTCCTCACTGGAGAGCATGATGACAGGGATGTGGCGGAACAGCTCGTTTTGCTTGATCCATTCCAGGAAATCGTCACCACGCATTCCGGGCATGCGGATGTCAGAGATGATCAGGTCTGGGGTGTTTCCTGCCTGAAGCCACTTGACTCCCTGCAATCCGTCGGGCAACCATTGTACGTCATAATCGCTCATCAAATAGATAGAGAGAACTTTTGCAATAGTCTCTTTGTCATCCAAAATAAGAATTTTCTTTTTCATTTATGATAATATTTTAGGTCCCAAATTATTACTTTCTAATGTGCAAAGGTAAAAAAATATTTTTAATTGTAGTCAAAGAATGATAAAAAAATACTGAAAAAAGATAAAAAAGTTGCTTTTTAAAAATATTTTAGGGAAATTTGTGGTGTAAAACGTTATAAATATAAATAAGACAAATTTATTTGGTTATGGCTAACAGATATCTATTAGGTTTTGATGTCGGCAGTTCGTCTGTCAAGGCATCTCTTGTGAACGCCGATAGTGGCAAGTGTGTGGCTTCTGCTTTCTATCCTGAAAAGGAAGCTCCGATTATGGCTGTGAAGGCTGGTTGGGCTGAGCAGGACCCTCAGATGTGGTGGAACAATGCCAAGCTGAGCCTGAAGAAGATTATGGCTGACGCAGGTGCTGCCGCTGAGGAAATCAAGGCAATTGGTATTTCCTATCAGATGCACGGTCTGGTTTGTGTAGACAAGGATCTGAAGGCGCTTCGTCCTTCTATCATCTGGTGTGACTCCCGTGCCGTTCCTTATGGTGAGAAAGCTTTCAAGGAGTTAGGCGCAGACCAGTGCCTGAGTCACCTCCTGAATTCTCCTGGCAACTTTACGGCTGCCAAGCTGGCATGGGTAAAGGAGAATGAGCCCGAGTTGTATGAGAAGATTTACAAGATTATGCTTCCCGGCGACTATATCGCCATGCGCCTGTCAGGTGTGCCTAACACGACGGTAAGCGGTCTTTCCGAAGGTATGTTCTGGGATTTCAAAAACAACCAGGTTGCCGACTTCCTGATGAAGTATTATGGCTTTGATGCTTCTCTGATTGCAGACATTGTCCCGACGTTCAGCGTACAGAGCGAGGTTTGTGCCGAGGCTGCTGCCGAACTGGGACTCAAGGCAGGTACACCTATTACTTATAGAGGTGGCGACCAGCCCAACAACGCCCTCTCGCTGAATGTGCTCAATCCGGGCGAGATTGCTGCTACGGCAGGAACGTCAGGTGTTGTCTACGGTGTGCTGGGCGAGGTAAACTATGACAAGCAGAGCCGCGTCAACACCTTTGCTCACGTCAACCATACGGATGCTCAGACCCGTCTCGGTGTGCTGCTGTGTATTAATGGTACTGGTATCCTCAATGCCTGGACACACCGCAACATCACGCCCGAGATTGGCTATGCTGAGATGAATGACCTGGCTGCTTCTGTACCCATTGGCAGTGAGGGTGTGACAGTCATACCTTTTGGCAATGGTGCTGAGCGCGTTCTGGGAAACAAGGAAATAGGCTGTTCCATCAACGGTCTGAACTTCAACAAGCATAACAAGGCTCATTTGGTTCGCGCTGCTCAGGAAGGCATTGTCTTCTCTTTCTGCTATGGTATGGAAATCATGCAGCAGATGGGCATGGACATCCAGAAGATTCACGCAGGCAAGGCCAACATGTTCCTCAGCCCGTTGTTCCGCAACACGCTGGCCGGTGTCAGCGGTGCTACCATCGAGCTCTACGACACGGACGGTTCCGTGGGTGCCGCAAAGGGTGCCGGTATAGGTGCTGGCATTTACAAAGACAACAATGAGGCATTTGCTACTTTAGACAAATTGGAGGTCATTGCTCCCGATGAGCAGAACCGTGAGGCTTATCGTGCTGCTTATGCTGCATGGAAGGAAACGCTGAATAAGAACATCTGAGAATAAGCTATATGAAAGAGAACAGGGGCGTGGTCAATTTCCGCCCCTGTTTTTATTCGTACACCTTTGCCTCGCGGCGTCCCTGCAGAACGGCAAGGGCATTGAAAGCCAAAGCCTCCATCTCGTCTTCTCCCGGAAAGCAATAAACGGGTGCCAGGAACCCTATGCGCCGGCGCAGCGTATTGACAACATATTCCGAATGAGCCAGACCGCCTGTCAGCAGGATGGCATCTATGTTACCGCACAGTACGGCAGCTTCTGCTGCAATATTCTTGGCTACATGGTATAGCATAGCCTCAACGATTAACTTTGCGTGCTCGTCGCCGTTTTTGATGCGGTCAAGTATTTCCCTCATGTTGTTGGTACCCAGGTGGGCGTTTAGTCCAGCCTTTCCTGCGATGCGTTTCAACAGCTGCTGCTCGTTGTATTTGCCGCTGAAGCACAGGCGAATCAAGTCGACTGCAGGCAGGCTGCCTGCACGCTCAGGCGAGAACGGCCCTTCACCGTCCAGGGCATTGTTGGCGTCAATGGCTTTTCCGTGTTCATGGGCTGCCACGCTGATGCCTCCGCCCAGATGACAGATGATGAGGTTCAGGTCTTCATATTCTTTACCGATTCCCCTTGCATAGCGGCGGGCAATGGCACGTTGGTTGAGGGCATGCCAAATGGCGATGCGCGGCATCAGTGGTGAACCGCTGATACGTGCCAGTGGCGAGAGTTCGTCAACCACGCCAGGGTCGGCAATGAATGAACGGCACCCTGGAATGGTAGAGGCTATTTCGTGTGCTATTAAGCATCCGAGGTTGCAGGCATGACTATGCATGACACAGCCGTGTAATGTGTCGTTGAGCATTTTGTCGTTGATTTCATAGACACCGCCGGCAATGGGTTTTACCAGTCCTCCTCGTCCTATGACGGCATCAAACTCTAATGGAATGTCTGCCAGACTCAATTCGTCGAGCACCAATTGTCGCCGGAAATCCTGCTGTTCTATGATATTGCCGTACGGTGCCAACTCCTTAGCAGTATGAGAGATGTTACGGAGCAGCAGAGGTTTTTCGTCTTCATAGACCGCCATCTTGGTAGATGTTGAGCCTGGGTTTACAACTAATATTCGCATGGTTGTCTTGGATTGTTTTTATAAGCTATTGCTGTTCTTGTTCTCTTGTTTGTCGCGTGGTTATTGTTCTACACTTGCCAGTGCAAAAAGAATACTGTTAAACTTGGCCTCGGCATTGTCGCCGCGTGATGGAACTACCACGGGACATTGTGCTCCGTAGAGTATTCCTGCGGTGCGGGCTCTGGCAAACAGTGTCATGGCTTTGTAGAAGGCATTGCCAGCCTCAATATCAGGCATGATGAGCACGTCCGAGTCGCCTTGCAGGGGTGACTTGATGCCTTTTGCATCCAATGCCTCCTGCGAACAGGCAGACTTGACATCTAAGGGACCGTCGACAATGCACCGCCCGAAAGAGCCTTCTGCTGCCATTTGTTTGATTTCCTCATAGCCGTCCACAAAGGGGAACTGCCTGCCTCCATGTTCCGCACAATGAATCAGGGCAATACGGGGCTCATAGATGCCCAGTTGGCGGCATACCGTGGTGATATAGCGTATCTGCGCTATGCGCTGCTTCTGTGTAGGGTAGGGTATGACGGCAACGTCCGTGAAGAACAGCAGTTTGTGATAGGCAGGAATTTCAGCTACCGAGAGGTGTGTAAGCACTTTACCCTCTGTCATGATTCCCGATACTTTGTTCAGTATGGCCTTGAGCAGTATGTCCGTACTGATTAACCCTTTCATCAGGACGTTGGCATCCTTGCGTCGTATCAGCGCCACGGCTTTTTCTGCAGCGCGTTCTGGCAGTTTGTCATTGATACGGATAATCTTTGCCAACCCTTGCTCTTCCACTCGCTTCAATGCTTCCTGGGTGGCAGGGTCTGTCGGATTGACGGCAGCTATGTTCAGGTGTTTTCCTGCTTGCTGCATCAGTCGGTACATGTCGTCAAAAGTGCTGATGGTTTTCATAGTTATCGGATTTTTATGCAAAGATACGACTTTTTTTGTTATCAGCCATCATTTTTTGTGAAAAATATCACTACTGATGCCTTGTATGTTTTTTGATGTTTTTTGAGGTAAAAGTTTGCCAGTTCAGAAAATGTTAGTATTTTTGTATCCACAAATATTTATAAGCTTATGAAGAAGATAGCATTTCTTGTATGTGGCTTGCTGATGACACTGATGTCGTCGGCAAGTGGAAAGTTAGTATTGAAGGACATTACGGACAACGCATTCAGTGCCGAGTCGATGGCTGCAGTCAAGGCTATGTCCGACGGTGAGACTTATGCACAGCTTTCCAGCGATGGCAAGCGTATTGTCCAGTACTCTTTTAAGACTGGCAAGGAGATTGCCGTGCTTTTTGATGTTCAGACGGCCAAGGGCGCACAGTTGGAAAGCATCGACGGCTATATTGTCAGTCCTGACGGGCAGCGCATGCTGATTCAGACCAAGACAAAACGTATCTACCGCCATTCATTTACGGCTGAATACTACATCTATTCGGTACGCAACAACCGCTTGGCTCCGTTGTCGGAGAACGGCCCGCAACAGACGCCCCTGTTCTCGCCAGACGGTCTGCAGATAGCATTCGTGCGCGACAATAACATCTTTATTGTCAAGTTATTATACGACAACGCTGAAGTGCAGATTACCAAGGACGGCAAGCGCAATGCCGTCATCAATGGCATCCCCGACTGGGTGAATGAGGAGGAATTTGGTCATGCCAGAGCGATGGTGTTTACAGCTGACAGCAAACAGTTAGTTTGGGTACGCTTTGACGAGTCTGCGGTGAAGGAATTCTCCATGCCGCTCTATAAGGGACTGAACCCTGAACGGACAGCCTATGCCGACTATCCCGGTGCCTATACTTATAAATATCCTATTGCCGGCGAGCAGAATGCTGCGGCAACGGTATGGAGTTTTGACATCGCGTCGCGGCAGACCCGCCAGTTGCAGGTTCCCGTGGATGCTGACGGTTATATCCCGCGCATCGTGGCGACTGCCGATGCCTCGCAAGTGGCAGTCTATACGCTGAACCGTCATCAGGACTGCCTGCGCATCTTCATGTGCAATCCGCTGTCGACCGTGTGTAAGCAGGTGATAGAAGAACAAGTGGACAAGTATGTCCGCGAGGAGGCTATGGATGCTATCCGGATTACCGACCAGCATATCCTGTTGCCCAGCGACCGTACGGGCTGGATGCACCTGTACCTCTATAATATTCATGGTCAGCTGTTGCGGCAGATTGACAATGGCGACTATGAGGTCAGTGACGTCTACGGCTACGACGAGACAACGGGAAACACCTATTACGCATCGCACGAGAATGGTGCCACCGACCAGCGTATCTGGGTGTCATACGCCAACGGGCGCAAGGAATGTCTGTCGGACAAGCCCGGATGGAACACGGCGATATTCAGCAGTACCTTTAAGTATTTCATCCATAACTGGAGCGACATCAATACGCCGCCAGTCGTCTCCCTTTGTGACAACAAGGGCAAGGTGCTCACCACGCTTATCGACAACAAGTCGCTGCGCGACAAGCTGGCATCGTACGCCCTGGGCAAAAGAGAGCTGCTAACGCTGACAACCTCAGAAGGCGTGAGTCTGAATGCCTGGATGGTGAAACCTGCGGGCTTTAACGCCTCCCAAAAGTACCCTGTGGTCATGTACCAGTATGGCGGCCCAGGCAACCAGCAGGTGAAGAATGCCTGGGGCATCGGCATGTTAGGACAGGGTGCCATTCTCGAACAGTATCTGTGTCAGCAGGGTTTCGTCTGTGTCTGTGTCGACAATCGTGGCACTGGAGGCCGTGGTGCCGACTTCGAGAAATGTACCTACCAGAAATTAGGACAGCTTGAATCCCGCGACCAGGTCGAGGCAGCCCTGTGGCTTGGCCAGCAGCCTTATGTCGACAAGGAGCACATTGCTATTTGGGGCTGGAGCTTCGGCGGTTTCAACACCCTGATGGCTATGTCTGAGGGTAGGGAGGTTTTCTGTGCAGGTATTGCTATTGCACCACCGACATCATGGCGCTACTATGACACGGTGTATACGGAACGCTTCATGCGCACCCCCAAGGAGAACCCGATGGGCTATTTCGATAATCCCATCCATCGTGCTGAGAAGTTGCATGGAGCCCTGCTGTTGTGTCACGGCTCAGCCGACGACAACGTCCACTTCCGCAACGCCGCTGAATACACCGAGGCACTGGTACAGGCAGACAAGGACTTCCGCCAGCTGGTCTATACCAACCGTAACCACAGCATCTATGGTGGCAACACACGCCATCACCTGTTCCGCCAGTGCATGAACTTCTTCACAGAACACATGAAGTAGCATCAGTCATTTCAGTTGCATGAAAAAGCCTCCCAGACGAAGTGGTTTATGTCCGGTACCACTAGTCTGGGAGGCTTTTGCTGTTTTTTACTGTATTAGTAGTTCTCGGCCTTCACCTGGAAGTAAGCCTGAGGATGGTCGCAGACGGGACAAACCTCGGGAGCCTGTTTGCCGATGACGATATGTCCGCAGTTGGCACACTGCCAGATGACGTCGCCGTCCTTCGAGAACACGCGCTTCTGGCGGATGTTGTCCAACAGTTTGCGGTAGCGCTCCTCATGCTCCTTCTCGATGGCAGCCACGCTCTCGAACTTCTCGGCAATCTCGTCGAAACCCTCTTCGCGGGCCTCGCGGGCCATACGGGCATACATATCCGTCCATTCGAAGTTCTCGCCGCCGGCAGCGTCCTCTAAGTTCGTAGCAGTGTCGCTGACAGAACCGCCGTTCAGCAGTTTGTACCACATCTTTGCATGCTCTTTCTCGTTGGCAGCAGTCTCTTCAAAGATGGCTGCAATCTGGACATAGCCGTCCTTTTTGGCCTTTGAGGCGAAGTAGGTGTACTTGTTGCGGGCCATGGACTCACCTGCAAATGCTTCTTGCAGGTTCTTCTCAGTTTTTGTTCCTTTCAGTTCTTTCATAAAGTCATCATTTGTTTAGTTAATAATATGTATAATGTTCAAAGGATGTTCAATGCTCAATGTTCAATGGTCAATGTTCAATGGAAATCTCCCCGCGAATGCTTTGGTTCATCAGCTGACGCACCTTGGCAGGGTCGTCGTAGTGCGACTGCAGGAACATCAGCTTTGATACAGCACTCTCTACCGTTGAGTCGTAGCCGCTGACCACGCCAGCCTCCTGCAGCCGGTAGCCCGTGTCGTAGCGTCCCATGGCTACGGTGCCCTGCATGCACTGGCTGATGTTGACAATGACCTTGCCGTTTTGCGTTCCCTCGCGCAGCGCATTGAGTAGCCACGGACTTTGCGGTGCATTGCCGCTGCCAAAAGTGCGCATGACGATAGCCTTCAGGTTGGGCGTATGGATGATGTGGCGGATGAGGTCTTCGCGGATGCCGGGGAACAGCGAGAAGATTATCACGTTGTTGTCTAACCGGAAGTGTGGCGTCATCGGTTTGGAATAGTCAGGCTTCAGCATACGGTCGTGGTGATAGACGATGTTGACGCCGGCATCGGCCAGATGCGGGTAGTTGAACGACTCGAAGGCATTGAACTCGTCGGCACTCTGCTTGGTGGTACGGTTGCCGCGCAGCAGGCGGCTGTTGAAGTAGATGCCGACCTCCGGCACCTGGGCATGCCCCTCGCTGTCCTTGGCAGCAGCCATCTCAATGGACGTGATGAGGTTTTCCTTGCCGTCGGTGCGCAACTGCCCGATAGGCAGCTGCGAACCCGTAAAGATGACGGGCTTCGTGAGGTTCTCCAACATATAGCTGAGCGCCGATGCCGTGTAGGCCATCGTGTCCGTACCGTGGAGCACCACAAAGCCGTCGTAGTCGTCATAGTGGTCGGCAATGACGTGCGACAGCTCTGTCCACAGCCGCGGCGACATGTCGCTGGAGTCAATGGGCGGGGTGAACTGATAGGTGGCAATCTCGGTGTCGAACTGCTTCAGTTCCGGCACGTTCTGTAGCAGGTGCTCGAAGTCGAAAGGCTCCAAGACACCCGTCCTCGGGTTGCAGTTCATCCCGATGGTTCCACCGGTGTAGATAAGCAGCACCTTGTTCTGCATGGTCGTTACATCATTAGTTTTGGGCATTACTCAATCAACACAAATAGGAGCTTCTCCCATTCATTTGCAAAGATAATAAGAACTCCCCAAATATGCAAAGATTTAGCATTCATAAATGTTAAATAAGCATAAAGGAACTATAAAGTTTATTGTTCAGGCTCAGAAGTTCAAATATTGTCGTATCTTTGTGGTTCAAAAAGAATTCATAACTAACTAAACACATAATTTTTATTTACTATTATGAACAATGTACCTGTTATTAAGATTGGAATTGTCGCCGTTTCCCGCGACTGTTTCCCCGAGACATTGGCTGTTAACCGTCGTAAGGCCGTTATCGCTGAGTATGAAAAGAAGTTTGGTAAGGATGGTATCTACGAGTGCCCCATCTGTATCGTTGAGAGTGAGATTCACGCTCAGCAGGCCTTGGCTGATGTGCAGAAGGCCGGCTGTAACGCCCTGTGCGTTTACCTGGGCAACTTCGGTCCTGAGATTTCCGAGACCATGATTGCTGACTGGTTCCAGGGCCCGACGATGTTCTGTGCTGCTGCTGAGGAGACTCAGAACGACCTCATCGACGGTCGTGGCGACGCTTACTGCGGTATGCTGAACGCCAGCCAGGCTCTTAGCCTCCGCAAGACCCGTGCCTACATCCCCGAGGAGCCCGTTGGCGATGCAGCTCAGTGTGCTGAGATGATTCACGAGTTCCTGCCCATCGCACGTGCCATCGTCGGTCTGCAGAACCTGAAGATTATCAGCTTCGGTCCCCGTCCCAACAACTTCCTGGCTTGCAACGCTCCTATCCGTGCCCTCTATGACCTGGATGTTGAGATTGAGGAGAACTCAGAGCTCGACCTGCTGGAGGCATTCCAGAAGCACGCTAACGACCCGCGCATCGACGAGGTAGTGAAGGATATGGCTGCCGAGCTCGGTCACGGCAACAAGATTCCTCAGGTGTTGCCTAAGCTCGCCCAGTATGAGCTGACGCTGCTTGACTGGATTGAAGGTCACAAGGGCTCTCGTCAGTTTGTGGCTATGGCCAACAAGTGCTGGCCTGCTTTCCAGACCATGTTCGGTTTCGTACCCTGCTATGTCAACAGCCGTCTCACCGCCCGCGGTATCCCCGTAGCCTGCGAGGTTGACATCTATGGTGCACTGTCAGAGTACATCGGTACCTGCATCACTCAGGATGCCGTTACGCTGCTCGACATCAACAACACCGTCCCCCGCGACATGTACGAGGAGAGCATCAAGGGCAAGAAGTTCGCTTGCAACACCTACACCGACAAGGAGATTTTCATGGGCTTCCACTGCGGTAACACTGCTTCTTCTAAGGTTTGCAACTGCCAGATGTGCTTCCAGCGCATTATGGCCCGCGCTCTGCCTGTTGAGGTTACCAACGGTACCCTGGAGGGTGACATCCAGCCCGGTCTGGCTACTGTTTATCGTCTGCAGTCTACTGCCGACACCAAGCTCCGCGCTTACATCGCTCAGGGCGAGGTGATTCCTGTTGCTACCCGTTCGTTCGGTTCTATCGGTATCTTCGGCATCAAGAACATGAGCCGCTTCTATCGTCACGTCCTCATCGAGAAGCACTACCCACACCACTGCGCCGTCATGTTCGGCCACCAGGGTAAGTACCTCTGGGAGGTTCTGAAGTACATGGGCATCCCCGTTGACGAGATTGACTACAACTTCCCGAAGGGTGACTTCTATCCCACCGAGAATCCGTTTGCTTAATAGCTACAGCCATTAGTATATGGCTTTTGGCAAATAAGTGAATTTGCAAATAATTGCCCGGACGTGCTATCTGTTTTGCACGCCCGGGCAATTTTCAATTATCCATTATCAATTATCAATTAACGAAGCGAACGCGCTACCCTTCCTGCGACTTCTTGTAGTCGGCGACGACCGTTGCCCACGGCGTCTTGTCCTGCACGCTGACCGTCTTGCCGTCCAGCTCGACCTCTCGCTTCTCCACCAGGTACGCCCACTGGAGCGTGCAGTAGTCCTCCTTGAAGCGGCGCGAGGTAATGTTCTCGTTCTCTACGCCGTAGGGCAGGAAGCGGATGTGAATGCCACTCACCACCTCGTTGGGGTCGGCGCCCTCGAAGTCGGCCAGACTGGTCAGCGGGTCCTTCACCTTGGCCGAGGGGTAGAACGTTCCCAGGGGCTCCAGCTGTACCGGCACGCCCTGCGAGAGCAGCTCGGGCAGACACTGGGTAATCTTCTTCAGCACGCCCTCGACGATGTCCACGCCGTAGATGCTGCCGTGGTCTACCAGGTGCTGTGCGAAGCCCTTCAGCGTGAGCGTCGGCTTGGTGTCGACCTCGGGGTAATACTTACCAAAAGCGAGGCTCTTGGAGTTCTTGTTCTTACGGACATTAATGCCCATTGCAATACTGTTTTTTGCCATAGTTGTGTGTGTTTTTGATGGTATTAAACTATTGTTGCGGCCATCTGCATCGGGTGACCGACATCCCGCTTTGTGTCTCTCATGATTGAGAGATGCAAAGATACAAAATAATCTGCAAATAACCAAATTTTTACACGCTTTTTTTCAAGTATTTCTGCACATTTTTTCAACCAAAAATTTACTTGAAGTAAACCACCATTTTACCTGAACTAAACCCGCCTTTTACTTGAGGCAATTGTCCCTTGTTACCCCCAGAATTGACTTTTCCTGATTTCACTAGACACTTTTTCTCTTCATTAGCTGATTCTGTAGACGGTTTTGTTGTTGTCGTACTGAATCGATAGACACAAGCGAAAAAGCTGTGCTGATTTTGTTGACACTTCG
>Ga0247608_10001550_pt1 | contig 31429 bp, 30 predicted proteins | sample 176DNAGHGlowgp2_FD_193490 | JGI IMG/M metagenome (GOLD analysis project Ga0247608, IMG submission 193490) | Sheep rumen microbial communities from Palmerston North, Manawatu-Wanganui, New Zealand - 1766 DNA GHGlow gp2 | ecosystem: Host-associated > Mammals > Digestive system > Stomach > Rumen ...
GGCCAAACGATTTCGAGTCGTTCTCGTTATGACCGCTTCGATACCGCTGCATATTTGATTAGAAAAAAGATGCTCCGAAATGCCTCGGAAAAAGGAGAGAAAAGCAGGAGAGAAAAAGCGAAAAACTGCTCTCTTCTGATACCCCGAAAGCCTTGAAATATCAAGGTTTTTTGGAGAGCGACTTCCAAAACGGTACTACGCTTTCGAGTCAGGGCCGTTATGACCACTTCGATACCTGTCCATATTTGATTGCTTTGCTATTATAGCCGATGGAGGGCAAAAATGCAAGGATTATTGCTAAGCAAATTTTTATATTTCTCGAAAATTAATTTATATAAAAGACTTGACAAAATCAATACGGAGCGCTATACTGTGGCCAAGATCAGAAAAAAGGAGGGTCACCATGAAAAAGACCCTGTACAGTCTCATGCTGAACGACGAGGTCGTGCGGGAAATCGACCGTCTGGCGCACCGGACGGGCTCAAACCGCTCGGCGCTGATTAACCAGATCCTCGCCGAATACGTCAATTACACAACGCCGGAGCGCAGGATCAACGACGTGCTCTCCGCCATCGAGAGCCTGATGCAGCCCTCACGGGAACTGGTGCCGTTTTTCTCCCCGAACAGCCTCTCCATGTCGCTCAAAAGCTCGCTGGAATACAAGTACCGCCCCACCGTCAAGTACGAGGTGGAGCTCTACCGCGGGCTGGAGGAGTCTATCGGCCAGATCTCCGTGGTGTTTCGCACCCAGTCCATGGCGCTCATCCAGGCCATGACCGAGTTCTTCCGCCTCTGGAAGCAGATCGAGGACACGCACCTCAAGCCGCTCACCGGGGCAAAGATCGACTACGCCCTGTACGACGGGAAGTTCGTCCGCTCCATCGCGGCCCCGGATCGGGACTGCACGACGGATGAGCTGGCCGCAGCCCTGTCGGAGTACATCAAGCTCTTCGACAAGCTGATGAAGGCCTACCTCGCCGGACGCCTGGACGCGCACGACGTGGAGGCCGCCTACTTCTCCCAGATGCGAAACAGCCCCGTGCATATCTAATTTGCCAACGAAAGTGAGGGATCCTCATGAACGAATACAATTACACGCAAAACTCCGTCAAGGTCCTGCAGACCGCAGAGGCCATGGCACAGGAGAACAGCAACAACTATATCATGCCCGAGCATCTGCTCTACGCCCTGGTGGATCAGGACGGCGGCACGGTGCAGACCATCTTCAAAAAGCTGGGCGCGGACTGCAACCAGATCCTCTCCGAACTCGACAGCGCCATTGACGCCCTGCCCAAGGTCAGCGGCCAGCCGCAGGTCTACGCCTCCAACGAGACGAGCAGGGTCATCAACGCCGCCCAGAAGGCCGCAAAATCCATGGGGGACGAGTATATCTCCGTGGAACACCTGATGATCGGCATTTTCGCCGCCGCGACCCCCGCGGTCAAGCGCATCCTCTCGGATCACAACATCACCAAGGCGGGCTTCTCCGCCGAGCTCAGCAAGATCAAGTCCGGCCCCGTCACCTCGGATAACCCCGAGAGTACCTATGACGCGCTGACAAAGTACGGCACGGATCTGGTAAAGCGCGCAAGGGAAAACGAGCTTGACCCGGTCATCGGCCGCGACAGCGAGATCCGCAATGTCATCCGCATCCTCTCCCGCAAGACCAAGAATAACCCCGTCCTGATCGGCGAGCCCGGCGTCGGCAAGACCGCCATCGCCGAGGGTCTGGCCCAGCGTATCGTGCGCGGGGACGTGCCCGAGGGACTCAAGGACAAGACCATCTTCTCCCTGGATATGGGCGCGCTCATCGCGGGCGCCAAGTACCGGGGCGAATTTGAGGAGAGGCTCAAGGCCGTGCTGGAGGAGATCCGCAAATCCGAGGGCGGCATCATCCTCTTCATCGACGAGCTGCACACCATCGTCGGCGCGGGCAAGACCGAGGGCAGCATGGACGCGGGCAACCTCTTAAAGCCCATGCTGGCAAGGGGAGAGCTGCACTGCATCGGCGCCACCACCCTCGATGAGTACCGCAAGTATATCGAGAAGGACGCGGCGCTGGAGCGGCGCTTCCAGCCCGTACAGGTGGACGAGCCGACCGTGGAGGACACCATCTCCATCCTGCGCGGCCTGAAGGAGCGCTACGAGCGCTTCCACCATGTGGTCATCCACGACAACGCCCTTGTCGCCGCGGCGACGCTGTCCCACCGCTACATCACCGACCGCTTCCTGCCCGACAAGGCCATCGACCTTGTGGACGAGGCCTGCGCCATGATCCGCACGGAGATGGACTCCGTGCCGGCAGCGCTCGACGACATCCGCCGCAAGATCACCCAGCTTGAGATCGAGGAGGCCGCGCTTAAAAAGGAGAGCGACAAGCTCAGCCAGGATCGGCTTGTGAAGCTGCGCGAGGAGCTTGCAAACCTCAAGGAGACCGATCACGAGATGAGCGCCCGCCTTGAGAGCGAGAAGGAGAACGCCCATGAGCTCAGCGCCCTCAAGGAAGAGCGCGAGCATCTGAACTTTGAGCTGGAGACTGCCCAGCACCGCTATGACTATGAGAAGGCTGCGCGCCTGCAGTATAAGGAGATCCCCGAGCTGGAGCGCCGTATCCGCGAGGCCGAGGAGCGCGCCGCCGAAAAGCGCGAATCTACCTTGGTGAACGACTCCGTCACCGAGGATGACATCTCCGAGATCGTAGCCCGCTGGACGGGCATCCCCGTCGCCCGGCTCATGGAGAGCGAGCGGGAGAAGATCCTGCATCTGGACGAGGAGCTTCACAAACGCGTGGTCGGCCAGGACGAGGCCGTGCAGAGAGTGACGGAGGCCATCCTCCGCTCCCGCGCCGGTATCGCCGATCCCAACCGGCCCATCGGCTCCTTCCTCTTCCTCGGCCCCACGGGCGTGGGCAAGACGGAACTGGCCAAGGCCCTGGCCCAGAGCCTCTTCGACGATGAGCACAACATCGTGCGCATCGACATGACCGAGTACATGGAGAAGTTCTCGGTCTCCCGTCTCATCGGCGCGCCTCCGGGATACGTCGGCTACGACGAGGGCGGACAGCTCACCGAGGCGGTGCGGCGCAAGCCCTACAGCGTGGTGCTCTTTGACGAGATCGAAAAGGCCCACCCGGACGTGTTCAACATCCTGCTGCAGATCCTGGACGACGGGCGCATCACCGACTCCCAGGGCCGCACGGTGGACTTCAAGAACACCATCATCATCCTGACCTCAAACCTCGGAAGCTCTTATCTGCTTGACGGCATCACGCCCGACGGCGAGATCAGCGACGAGGCGCGCGAGGCCGTGATGATGGAGCTCAAGTCCTCCTTCCGCCCCGAATTTCTCAACCGCCTGGATGAGACCATCCTCTTCCGCCCGCTGACCAAGGACAACCTCAACGGCATCATCGAGATCATGATCTCCTCCCTGCGAGACCGCCTCCAGGAGCGCGGTCTGGGACTGGAGCTCACCGACGAGGCCAAGAGTCTCATCATCGAGCGCGGCTTCGACCCGCTCTACGGCGCGCGCCCCCTGCGCCGCTATCTGCAGAGCAGCGTCGAGACCCTCATCGCACGCCGCATCCTCTCGGGCGAGGTGCAGCCCGACAGCACCATTGTGGTGGACGTTGCGGACGGCGAGCTTGTCTGCCGCTGAACCCATATGCCTTACGCATCCCCGGCGTTCCGGGGATGCGTTTTTTTCACAACATTTTGCGCCGCAGTCGACACAATCCCCAGTATTTTCCGGCGACACTTCTTGACATGTAAGTCCGCGTGTGATTTAATAAACAGAGATTCTTGTTGATTTTCTGCCTGAGAAGGGGGAACCTGTCATGTCTACCATGAAAACTGTCCGGCATCACGCGGCGGCGCGCATCCTCGCGCTGAGTCTGGTGCTGGTGCTGGCCTTCGGCGTTCTCGCCCCGGGAGCCTGGGCCGTCATGCCCACCCACGGCGACCTGCTGCGCTTCATTCCCGTCGCCATCTCGGTGGACGACAGCAGCGTGGTGGCCTACGGCTATTTCACCAACCTCAACCCCGACTGCTCCGTCTCCAACTTCCGGGATTTTGAGATGACGCTGTTCATGGACAATTACCCCATTGTATCCGGCAGCTTCGGCACACTGGACAAGTTCACCATCGGCGCGGAGGACGTCATGTACCACACCTTCGTTTTCCCCGGCAGAAGCGGACTGTATCCCGGCACCTATATCTGCGAGGACGACGATTTTGCCGTTATCTCCTGCACCTTTGATTACAGCGAGACTGTCTACGTCGGCGGCGGCGTCAAGTGACGCGCCCGACAGAATCGGAAATACGGCTCCCCGGGAAGACCCGGGGAGCTTTTGTATGGGACAGGAAAGGGGAGAGAGCAAGTGAAAAAACGGGATGTTCTCGGCATAGTGCTTTGCGTCTGCCTGGTGCTGATCGGCGCCTCGACCCTCCTCTTTACGGAGGCCTTCTGTCGGCAGTATACGCCCCGGGCTGTGAACACACCGACGCCTGTGCCGACTCCTGTGCCGACGCAAACGCCCGTACCGAGTCCAACGCCTGAGCCGACGCCCAAACCGACGCCGACGCCGGTGCCCTATGTCCCGCCGCGGGAGCTGGAGGACGCGCTGGCGCTCAACCCCCATGTGATCGGCTGGCTGGAGATCCCGGACACGTTCATCCGCTATCCCATCCTGCAGCACCCCACGCAGGACAACTACTACCTCAACGTCACCATCGAGGGCGGTACGGGCTACCCCGGCTCCATCTACACCAATTCCATGGAGGGCAGGGATTTCGACACCTTCAACACCGTCATCTACGGGCACAACATGGCAAACGGCACCTACTTCGGCAGCCTCAAGAACTATAACGACGCGGACTTTCTCGCCGCCCACCGGGAGATCGACATCTACACCCCCACGCGGGAGCATCGCTATGACGTAATCGCGGTGGTGTGCTATGACGACCGCTATATCACCGACTTTTACGACGACGCGAAGGACGACGACCGCCTGGCCTTCCTGAAATCCCTGAAGAACTTCGGCGCGGTATTCCCGGAGGGGGCGGCGGTGAGTCTCGACGGGCATATCATCACGCTCTCCACCTGCATCGGCGGCATGCCCAACAACCGCCTGCTGATCGTCGCGGCGGAGCGGGAAGACGATGACAACCTTGTAACCGAAATCAATTTTTGAAATTTTTTAGAAAATTTTTGTAACCCTATCGCAATTTTTGAAAAACTGTGATATACTACCTCCGAAGAACTCCCGCGCTCCGGCGGAGGGCGCGCCCGCCCGCCGGAAAAAGAACCCAGTATTGAGGAGAACGGAGGTAATGATGAATACAAGATCCGGAAAAAGAAGCATCGCGGCGCTGTGTGCCTGTATCCTGTGCCTTGCCGTGGTGATCGGCTCCGTGTTCGCCCTCAAGGCCTATGCGGACTACAGCCCGCCGGAGGCGCTCGTGAATCTCTGGCGGCAGAACCACGCCGTGATCGGGGCCATCAACATCCCCGGCACGGACATTCGCTATCCCATCCTGCAGCACCCCAGCATTGACGACTACTATCTCAACATCTGCTTTGACGGAAAAGAGGGTTACCCCGGCTCCATCTACACCAACAAGATGGAGGGCCAGGTCTTCGACACCTTCAACACCGTCATCTACGGCCACAACATGTCCGACGGCAGCTATTTCGGCGGCCTGCGGCTCTTCCGCGACCCGGACTATCTGGCCGAGCACCGCGAGATCGAGATCTACGGCGTGAACGCCAAGCATGTCTATGACATCTTCGCCGTCGTGGTCTACAACGACAAGCGCATCACCGACTACTACCCGGACGACCGGGTGGCCGACCGCAAGGCGTTTCTGAACTCCCTCAAGGCCGACGGGGAGGATGGCACGATCCTGCTGACGGATGTGGCGGTGGACCCCAACTGGGGCCACATCATCACCCTGTCCACCTGCATCCACAACCAGCCGGACAACCGCCTTCTGATCGTCGCCGCCGAGCGCGCGAGCGAGGGCTGAGATCAAACAAAAAAGACTGCCGTCCGGCAGTCTTTTTTGTTACAGCGTGATCGTATATTTTGCGTTGCTGGCCCAGTTGCCGTCCATGTAGAAGTCGAAGACCAGCGGGGCGTCAAGCGTACCCTCCGTGAAATACTCGCCGAAGCCGTCATGCTCCCCGAACCAGCGGTAGCCCACCTGATAGCCCACATAGTAGGTGCCTGCGGGCAGGTTGATCTGCCCCCGCTCACCCTGGCGCACATAGAAGCGCACCGCGTTCGGGACGCTGCCGGGGTCGGCCAGGGCGTCCGTCACGGCGACCAGGGTCGGCCCGCTGAAGGCGCTGATCTCCAATACGCACCCGCCCTGCACCGTAAAGCTGCGCACAAGCTCCGTGCCGGAGGCCGGCTCAATATCCCGGAGATACTTGTCCAGCTCCTGAAAAAGCGCCTCGCACTGCTGTGTGCCCTGCTCATCGCCGCGGCAGCGCTCCTCCAGCTTCAATAGCTCTTGAAAGGCGGCATAGCCGCGCCCTTCGCTGATCAGGCCGCGCACCGTCTCCAGATCCTTGGCGAGCGGATCCGACGTCGGGGTCGGCGTCGGGGCCGGGGTCAAAGTCGGCTCGACGGTCGGATCCGGATCCGGCGTCGGAATCTCTGCGGGCGGCGCCGCCGTCGGCGCCGGGGCCGCCTTGGCACAGCCCGCGAGCAGCAGCGTGAGCAGCAGCGCAAGCCCGATCACGCGCCGGAAAGCTGTTTTGCTGCGCATGAAAGCACCCCTCCTTTTCTGTCGTGCGCTGTTGTTTTCTCTACCTTACCATAAGACGGGCGCAATTTCAACCGAAACAGGCCCCGCGCGGACGCAATGGGGCTTGCGCGGGGGAGTGAGCGGCGATATAATAAGGGCGACAAAAACCGTGACGGTACAGAGGAAAGGAGTGTTCCCATGGTTCTTGATCTGACCTATATCATTCTCGTCCTTCCGGCGGTGATCCTCTCTCTCTGGGCAAGCTGGAATGTGAAGTACACGTTTGAGAAGTATTCCAAGGTGATCAACTCCCGCGGCCTCACCGGGGCGGACGCCGCCCGGCGGGTGCTGGACTTAAACGGCCTGCGGGACGTCCCCGTGGAGCATATCAACGGCGAGCTCAGCGATCACTACGATCCCGAGTCGCGCACCGTGCGCCTGTCCGATTCCGTCTGGGGCAGCACCAGCGTCGCGGCGGTGGGCGTCGCCTGCCATGAGGTCGGCCACGCCATCCAGAACGCGCAGGACTATCTGCCCATCAAAATCCGCCAGGCCATCATCCCCGCCACCGCGCTGGGTGAAAAGCTCTCGGTGCCGCTGCTCGTTATCGGCCTGGTGCTCAGCTCCTTTGCCAGGGGCTTTATCTACCTGGCCTATGCGGGCGTGGCGCTCTATGCGCTCTGCGCCGTGTTCCAGCTCGTCACGCTGCCCACGGAGTTTGACGCCAGCCGCCGCGCGCTGGTGAGCATCCAGGAGATGGAACTTCTGAACGGGGAGGAGTTCACGGGCGCAAAAAAGGTACTGAGCGCCGCGGCCCTCACCTATGTGGCGGCCCTCGCCACCACGCTGATGCAGCTTCTGCGCTTCATCGCCCTCGTCAACGACCGGGATCGCTGAAGGCAGCGAGCGCATGCTTGCACAGCCCTCTCCGCCCCAACGCTGCGGCGCAGGGAAAGGGGGAGGCAGATATGGTCAACGGGTATTTAGAAAATTTTCTAAATACCCGTTGACTTTTTGCTGCCTTTGTACTACTATGTATTTAGAAAAAATTCTAAATAGGAAAGGGGTGGGAGTGCCCGATGGGCTTCAGCGAGACCATGAAGGCCCTGTCCGATCCGGTGCGGCGGGAGATCCTGAACCTGCTCAAATCCGGGCGCATGACGGCGGGCGACATTGCGGGCCGCTTTGACATGACCGGGGCCACCGTGTCCTACCACCTGTCGCAGCTCAAAAAAGCCGGCCTCATCTTTGAGAGCCGGGAGAAAAACTATATTTATTACAGTCTGAACGCCTCCGTGCTGGAGGAAGTGCTGCTCTGGATCCAGAGCCTGAAGGGAGTGGAAGAGCATGAAGAACGATAAGAAAACCCTGATCCTGACAACGCTGGTCTGCCTGCTGCCCGCGCTCGCGGGGGCTGCGATCTACAGCCGTCTGCCCGAGACGATGGCGACCCACTGGAACCTGAGCGGGGAGGCCGACGGCTGGTCGAGCCGCGCCTTCGCGGTCTTCGGCCTGCCGCTGATCGTGACCGGGCTGAACCTGGCGCTGTATTTTGGGCTGAACGCCGACCCCAAGCGGCGGAACATGAGTCCCGCGCTGCGCCTCATATCACAGTGGACCTGCCCGGTCGTGTCGGTACTCTGCGGCGGGCTGACACTGGCAAAGGGTCTTCACTATGACGTGCGGATCGAACGGGTCATGCCCGTCTTTGTCGGTCTGCTTTTTGTCATTGTCGGAAACTATCTGCCCAAGACCAAGCAGTCCTACACCATGGGCATCCGCCTGCCCTGGACGCTCCACAGCGAAGAGAACTGGAACCGCACCCACCGCCTCGCGGGCTTTCTGTGGGTGATCGGGGGGCTGTATTTTCTCGTCATGAGCTTTTTCGGCTTCAGTCCCGCCCGCTTTGTGATCCCGATGCTGGTGATGACGCTTATCCCGGTGCTGTATTCGTATCTGCTGTACCGCAAGGGGATCTGATCCTGTTTTTCCATAGAACGCTGTGTTTTATGGAAAGGGGGCTGTGAAAAAAGTTTCCTGCTGCTATGCAGGACTTTTTTCACAGCCCCTTTTTGCGCTTATTTTACCAGCGCGGCCCTGACGGCGGGAGGCACCGCGGCGGCGGCATCGGTGTTGAAGACCGCCGTGAGGCGCACGGAGGCGTCCACATCCCGGGACACCACGCGAAGGCTTGCGCCGCAGTCGAGGGCGATCTCATAGAGCGTGTCGCCCATCACCGTGATGCGCAGCTTGCAGTCGCCGTAGCTGAGATTCAGACGATCCAGCTCCGGCACGAGGCGGGAGATCAGATCGGCGGCGTCTTCGCTGGTGAGAACAACAGAGTAGACCGCGCGGTCCCCGGCGGAGGCGCAGCTGAACTGCCCCTTGAGGCACAGCTCCCTTGCCAGGGGGATGAGCTGGGCCGCGGCGATCACGCGCTGCTGCGCCTCGCTCAGATCAAGCCCGTCGGCAGTGCAGGCGGCGCTGTCGGTAAAGTAGAGGGTGAAGAGCGCACTCTTGACGCAGTGTACGTCCACCCCGTCCACCGCGCGGCGGGAGTAGCGGTAGCGCGGACTGAGCCGCAGGGAGCCGCAGTCGGCACTGACGTTGATGTCGGCGCTGACAGAATCGGCGCTCTCGTTCTTGACCCAGGCGGCAAGCAGGCGCAGCAGATCCTCGGTGAGAATCTGGGCGTCATCCCCGCCGCCGGTTTCGATGGCGTCCAGGACGGCCTGGGGGATCGCGGGGCGCGCAGTCATGGCCTTGGGCGTCAGCAGGACGTCAAAGCGGAAGGTCTTGCCGCCTACGGCGCTGCCCGTGCCGGAGAAGGACATGCTCTGCAGTGCGCTGTCGCGCGCGGTCATGGCGAGGGTCATGCTGTCGGCGTGCAGCAGCTCCTCGCTGCTTGCGGACAGGAAAAGCTGCAGGATGCGGTCTGCGGCCTCGCCGTCGATGGAAGCCTCATAGCGGGTGACGCCGTCGGCCTCGCTCTTGCTGACCTCGTCGTGGAGGAACACGTCCAGCGCCAGATCCAGCACCTTGCCCTGGCTGAGCTGCCCGTCGGCAAGGCGGAAGACGCGCCCGTTTTCCATGCACACAAGGCCGTCGGAGATGTAGAGGGGGATGCCGTACTGCTCGGTGCAGCGGATCATGTGACCGCTGCTGAGGACGCGGTGCACCGTGGTGTTCATCTCCAGATCCCGGTCCTCGATGTGCAGGCGGATATCGGTCTCAACATCCGCCTCCTGCTGGGAGAAGTCCTTGAGCACCCGGTAGGCCGAGACGGCGGAGCCGAGACTGCCGAAGCGCAGGGAGAAGAGCGAGACCGCGCCCACGATCAGCAGGATGGGCAGGATGATCAGGATGGGCTTGCGGTGCGCCTTCAGCCAGCGGGGCACGGGGCGGGAGGCCAGGGGCGCGCGCTCCTTCTTCGGGCGCGAGCGCAGGAAGCGGCGCAGCCGGTGGATCAGGAGGATCACGAGCGCGAGGATCACGAGCGCCGCGGCAATGTAGGCCACGATCCACCAGGACTGGATGGTGGACACCAAGGCAAGCTCGGCCTCGGTGCCCTCCACCTCAATGAGAAAGTAGCTGCCGAAGGTGTCGGGGCGGATGCGCTGCGCGCCGTTTGCCCCGGCAAGGTACAGGCGATAGTTGCCGGTCTGCCCGTCGGGGGTCAGATAGCGCAGGGTATGGGTGCGCTGCCCGTCGTCGGAGAAGCGGATGCGCAGATGCTCGGCCACCGAGACGGGGATGGAGTAGTCGGGGTCGTGCTCCTTGAAGATGGAGCGGAGCTGATCCCTGACCGTCTCCTGCCAGGTGGAGGAGAAGGCGCGGATGTCCTCGTCCCGGACGGGAATCTGCTCAAGAACCACGCTGTCGCCCTGCTGGAACTGTCCGTCCACATACACGACGGCGCGCCCGTCCTCCCGCACCTCGGCAGAGCGCAGGACTGTCTCGTCCAGACGGTAGGAGGCCGTCACGGTGGTATCAAAGCGCAGATCGTTCAGCTCGCTGCGATCCCACACGGCGTAGCGCCCGTCCCGCCCCGCCACGTAGGGGAAGACAGAGCGGTCAAAGCTTGCGCCGTATGCAAAGGGGATCGACTTGACCGTCTCCCCGTCCACCACAAAGCGGAGGGTGAAGGTCTTGCACTCCTCGGGGAGGCCGTCGACTTTGGCAAAGTCCTCAAAGCAGATAGGCTCGGCCTTGTCGTGGATGGAGAGGCGGTCGAGACCGGCAAAGCCGGACGGGACAAAGTAGTTTCTTTCATAGACGCCGTCGCCGCCGCCGGAGACCGCGCCCGCAAACTGCGGCGCGCCGAGGATCTCCACCAGGGCGTAGCAGCCGGAGACGGTGCTGGACTTGTCGTCGCTGCTGCGGCCGCTGTAGCCGTTGCCCACGATGCCGCCGATATAGCGCTTGCCGCTGAGAGAGCATTTGGTGCAGCAGTTTTTCACGCTGCCGTAGAGAAGGCCGGTGACGCCGCCGGCATAGTCTCCGTCCTCAAGCGTGACAGACCCGTAGGCGGCGCAGTGGGAGACGAGCCCCATGTCCGCCATGCCCGCAATGCCGCCGGCGCATTCGCGCTTGGCGGTGACGTCGCCCTGGTTTACACAGCCGGTGACCACGATGGAGAGGCTGACCTGGTTCTTCTTGAGGCTGCTGCCGCCGAGGTTCAAATCGCTCTCGGGGTCAAGCTCGCTCTCGACCGAGAGATTGCCCGCGATGCCGCCGACGTTGCTGTCGCCGTTGATGCTGCCGCGGTTTTCCGAGCTTGCGGTCTTGCCGAGGGTCAGACTCAGATCGTCCCCGGCTTCGGAGCCGTCCACCAGCACCTCCTGGGGCTGATCCACGGCGGCGGTCATGACGCCCACGGTCTGCAGCGCCGTGTCGGACAGGGCGTTGAGATTCTTGGTGATATCGTCAAGGTCGCTGCGCAGGATGCCGGCGTTGCCGTCCACGGACTGGCCGATCGCCGCGAGCTCGTTCTGGATGTTCCAGACGCAGTCGGAGATGGTCTGCTGCAGATAGAAGGCGCTCTCGGGATCGGTGACGTCAATGGCGCTGACCGCGTCCGCCACCGGGGAGAGATAGGAGGACAGATTGTAGATGCTGTCGGAGAGATCCTCGGAGGCGTAGCGGGCGTCGACCACGGCGTCGTTGAGGGATTGGTTGAGCACATAGACGCGATAGCCCACGCCGGAGAGCAGATCCTGGGCCTGGGCGGTCTCCTTCAGGGGCTCGGCCTGGCCGACGATGCCGCCCACGTCCTTGCGCCCGTAGACGTCCCCGACGTTCAGACAGCCGTTGACATAGCCGCTTGAGCGGCCGACGATGCCGCCCACGTTGTAGCCGAGGTGCAGATAGCCCACGGCGGCGGTGTTGCTGCAGCGCTCGATAAAGCCGCTGGAGGAGCCCGCCACGCCGCCGGTATCGGTGGTGATGCCCGCGCTGTCGGTGCGAAGAGAGCGGATGAAGTTCAGGATGGAACTGGTGTCGATGCTGTCAAGGCGCAAGGTGGGGTCGACGCTCTGGGTGTTGACAAAGCTGCGGTTTTCGCAGCCCGTGAGCGCGCCGAGGTTTTCACCCGCGATGCCGCCCGTCTGCGTGAGACCCTGCACCATGCCGGAGGCGCTGCAGGAGACGATCATGCCGCTGGCGTCGTTTCGACCGGCAATGCCGCCCACCTGGGACAGGGCGCTGACGTCGCCGGAAAAGCTGCAGTTGGTGAGCATGCCGCGGTTGAGACCGACGACGCCGCCCACCAGACTGTCGTCGCCGTGGGTGTAGACGCTGCCGCTCAGATGCAGGTCGTGAATGTCCGCGTCCTTGCCCGTTTCGAGGAAGAAGCCGCAGGGGGACTGGGCGGAAGAGAGCTCCATGTCGTAGATCGTGTGGCCCTGCCCGTCAAAATTGCCGTTGAAGATGGGGATGGAATCAAAGCCCGTTCCGGAGAGGGAGAGGTCGTTTTCCAGCACGACGCGCTTCCCGTCCGACCAGGTGTCGAGCGAGCAGTCCTTTGCCAGTGCGAGCAGATCCTCCGCCGTGCGGATGTGGATGACGCCGTCGTCCTCGGCAAAGGCGAGAGGGCAGAGGGAGAGACTCATGGCCAGCAGGAGCAGGAGCGAGACCATAAGAGTAAAGCGCTTATTCATTGGCGTCCGCCTCCTTTCCGGCCTCTTCGGCCGGGGTTTCGCAAGCCGGCGCGCCCGCCGCCTCCGGCGACGGTTCGGGATGCTCCGCAAGCTCCGGGAACGCTTGGGGCGCGCTGTCCGGCTCGGGCTGTGTGAGCTTGCCGGAGAGAAGGCGCACGTCCACATCCCCGTTGATGGTGCCGTGGAAAATGCCGTTGACGCTGCCGTGGATCTGGCCCACGATGAGGCCGTCCACCGTCACGGGGCCGCTGCCGTGGTGGGTGTGCGCGGCGACCTTCGGCATGGAGAAGGAGGTCTTCTCCAGAATCTTGCCGCCGAGGATGAGGATCTGCGGCAGCACGAACATGACCAGGATGATGGAGATGATGGTGCCGCGGCCCAGCGCTTCGCCGATGCCGTTGATGGTGCACTCGGTGGTGAGGAAGCTGATGAGGATGCCGGAGGTGGCGAGGATGGTTCCGGAGGTCAGGATCGTCGGGAAGGCGAAGTTCATGGCCTCGATAATGGCCTCCTTCGGGGACATGGTCTTCGTATCCTCGGTGTAGCGGTTGGCAATGACGATGGCGTAGTCAATGTTTGCGCCCATCTGAATGGAGCTGACCACAAGCTGGGTCAGGAAGAACACGTCCTTATGTACCAGGGCGGGATAGGCAAAGTTCATCCAGATGGCGCCCTGGATGACCAGGATCAGCAGCAGCGGCATGCCCGCGGATTTGAACGTGAACAGCAGCACCGCCAGCACGATCAGGATGGAGACCACACTGACCACGATGTTGTCGATCTGGAAGGATTTTTTGAACTCATACTGGTTGGTGGAGTTGCCCACCACATAGACCTGGCCCTTGGGATAGTGCGACTGGGCCACCGTGCGGATGGTGTCGGTGAAGCGGTAGGTCTCGTCCCCGGCCTCGGGCAGAGTGAGATAGACCAGCATGCGGTCAAAGTCCGCGCCCTCAAGCTGCTGCTTGCCCATGATCATCTGGGCCTTGGCGTCGGCCAGAGTGTCGGCCTGGTCGGCGTCGAGGGTGACGTAACCCTCGTCCACCATGTCGACCACGAAAAGCAGCATGTCCACCAGCGGGACATTGAACTTGGAGATGCCGCTGATGATCTTGTCGTAGCTCTCCCCGCGCACGGCGTAGGCCGCATAGAGAAATTCCGCCGTCTCATAGTCGAGCTTCATGAGCTCGGCAAACTGCCGGGGCGAGAGCTTGTCCGCCAGCTTGTAGCCGCCGATGGCGTCGGCATTGGCGATGGAGGTCACGGAGTCGATCTGGCTGTAGCCGTCAAAATCGCGGATGAGGCTCTGCTCCTCGCTGTAGTCGCCGCCGGGGACGACCACGGCCACCATGGGCCGGGAGGAGAAGGTGTCGGCGATCATCCTGTCGGCGATCTGCATCTCGTTGAGCTTCGGGGTCACCAGCGTGTCATAGCCGTAGACGTAGGGGCAGAGATTGGAGTAGTGGATCGCGCCCACGACCAGCAGCACGAAGATCGGCGGGATGAGGGCGCGGGTGGCGTAGGCAAAGCGGCCCACAAAGGGCACCTTCGGCACAAAGTTTTTGTGGCGGGTCTTCTCCATCAGCTCACCCATCAGCATCAGAAGCCCCGGCATCACCAGAAACACCGACAGCAGCGAGAAGAAGATGGCCTTGACCAGACAGATGGCCATGTCGGGGCCGAGCTTAAACTGCATGAACATCATGGCGATCAGGCCGCCGACGGTGGTGAGGCTGGAGGCGCCGACCTCGGGGATGGCCTTGGAGAGCGAGATGACCACCGCGTCGCGCAGGCCGTGGGTCTCATGCTCCTCCTTGAAGCGGTTGCAGTAGATGACCGCGTAGTCCAGCGAGAGGGCGAGCTGCAGGATCGTGGTGACGGAATTGGAGACAAAGGAGATCTTGCCCAGCAGAAAGTTTGTGCCGAGGTTCATCACCGCCGCCGTGATAAAGGTCAGGCCGATGATGGGCACCTCCGCATAGGTCTGGGAGGTGAAGGTGAGCACCACCACCACGATCACCGCCACAAAGGCCGTGATCATGCTGACCTCCTTGTCGATGAGCTCCGCGCTGGTGTCGCCCAGGGTGGTGGAGACATAGGCGTCATAGGGGGCGAGGGCGGCCTTCACCGCCGCGAGAGAGCCGAGACAGGCGTCGTCCGCCTCGGGGTAGTCGAAGGTGACGGAATAGAGAGCCGAGGCCTTGTTGAAATGCTCGGTCGTGTCGTCAAAGGCGACGCTCTGCACCCCTTCGATCTCCTTGAGGGTTTCAAAAAGAGCCTCCGCCTCCGGATAGGAGATGTTGGCCACCATGAGGTTTGCCGAACCGTAGGTGATGAACTGCTGCTCCATCACGTCCAGGCCCTCCTTGGTGCTCGAGCCCGCGGGCAGATAGGCGGTCAGGTCGTTTTCCACCTCCACCCAGCTGCGGGAAAAGAGGGAAAAAACCATGAAAATCCCCACCAGGAGAAAAACCAGGTTCCGCTTGTCCACAATGAACGAGGCCAGCTTCAGCATGAAGCCGCCCCGGTTCTCGTTTTCGTGTTCCATGTCAGGACTTCCTTGCAAATAAAAGTGAAGAGTGAAAAGTGAAGAGTGGAGTTATGGGGTCGCCGCGCGATGATTGGAATTGCAAAATAAAACATTTATCCATATATCTGAAACTTTATTATACTCTATATAAAAAGAAAATGCAACACAGGGGGAGCGCGGACGCATTTTTTGTTGACATGTCGGCGGAGTTGACATATAAATAGAGTATTGTATGTTTTTCTTAAAAGGAGAGCGCTATGAACGTCTATACTTCGGTTGACCAGCTCATCGGCGGCACGCCGCTTCTGGAGCTGAAAAATCTGGAAGAGAAGCTGGGCCTCAAGGCCAGGCTCCTGGCAAAGCTTGAATACCTCAATCCCGCAGGCTCCGTCAAGGATCGTGTGGCCCGCGCCATGATCGACAGCGCCGAGCGGGAAGGCAAGCTCGGCCCCGGCTCCGTGATCATCGAGCCCACCTCCGGCAATACCGGCATCGGCCTTGCCTGCGTCGCGGCGGCAAGGGGCTACCGCGTCATCATCGTCATGCCCGACACCATGTCCCGCGAGCGGCGCGTTCTCATGAAGGCCTACGGCGCGGAGCTTGTGCTGACGGAGGGCGCGAAGGGCATGACCGGCGCCATCGAAAAGGCCGAGGAGCTGAAGGCCTCCCTGCCGGGCAGCATCATCGCCGGACAGTTTGTAAACCCCGTGAACCCCGAGGCTCACTTCGAGACTACGGGGCCCGAGATCTGGAACGATACCGAGGGCACGGTGGACGTCTTCGTCGCCGGCGTCGGCACCGGCGGCACCATCAGCGGCACGGGCCGCTATCTCAAGGAGAAAAAGCCGGGCGTGAAGATCGTCGCGGTCGAGCCCGCCACCTCCGCCGTCCTCTCCGGCGGCAAGGCCGGCCCCCACGGCCTGCAGGGCATCGGCGCGGGCTTTGTGCCCAAGGTGCTCGATACTGGCATTTATGACGAGGTGATCCCCGTACAGAACGAGCAGGCCTACGCCGCCGGGCGCATGCTCGGCAAGTGCGAGGGCGTGCTTGCGGGCATTTCCTCGGGCGCGGCGCTGCATGCGGGCATTGAGCTTGCAAAGCGGGACGAGAACGCGGGCAAGACCATCGTGGTGCTGCTGCCCGATACCGGCGACCGCTATCTCTCTACGGAGCTTTTTGAGGGCTGATATGGACAGACACCTGGAACAACTGATCAGCGAGGCCGCGCGCGGCCTGGAGGCCATGGAAGAAAACACCGGTGAACAGATGGATTTCACCGGCTTTCGCGGCCGGGTAGAGCGCATGGACGATCTTCTGATCGCGGCGCTCTTTCCCCAGCATGCGGGCCATCTCAAGAGCCTGAACATCCCGGCGCGCCTTGCCCGGGAGCAATATCTGCACGAGGCCATGGGCCATCTCAAGCGCTGCCTGGAGGCGGTGCTGCTGGAGGAAGACGAGCGCGAGCGCATCGTGCCCGCCATGCTCGCGGCGCTGCCGGAGATCCGCCGCCAGCTCAATACCGACCTGCAGGCGGCCTATCAGGGCGACCCTGCCGCCAAGAGCACGGATGAGATCATCCTGTGCTACCCGGCCTTCATCGCCATTGCCACCTACCGCCTGGCCCATGTGCTGTATACCGAGCATGTGCCGCTGATCCCGCGCGTCATGAGCGAGTATGCCCACCGCCTCACCGGTATCGACATCCACCCCGGCGCCACCATCGGCGATTCCTTCTTCATCGACCACGGCACCGGCGTCGTCATCGGCGAGACCACCACCATCGGACAGCACGTGAAGCTCTACCAGCATGTGACGCTCGGCGCCAAGAGCTTCGCCGTCGAGGAGGACGGCAGCCTCGTCAAGGGCATCAAGCGCCACCCGGACATCGGGGACAACGTGGTCATCTACTCCGGCGCGACGGTGCTGGGCGGCAACACCCGCATCGGCAGCGGCTGCGTCATCGGCGGCAGCGTGTGGCTCACCCACTCGGTGGAGCCGTACAAGATGGTGCTGGCCCGCACGGCGGTGTCCGGCGACATCCTGCTGCGCGACAACCTGCCGGACGCGCTGAGCGAGAACGAAATCGAGCTTTCGCAGATGGCCGCAATGCTTTAACGCGATGCTCTAAGGCAACACCGCACAATACGCCTGCGGCATCTTCCGGAAAATTTGAGCCCTGATTTCGTCACTTTTTCTTGAGGTACACAAAGTACATCTGCGAAAAAGTGCCATCATCAGAACTCAGATTTTCTCGGAATCTGCTCTTGCCGCATTGTGCGGTATTGCCCTAAAAGGTGTTTTTGCCGTGGCAAAGCTGCGGCAAAAACGGTTTTAAATACGCCGATTTCGACAGGGAGGCATGGTTTCATACCTCCGTAACACGCGGAATAAACATACACAGGGAGAGACATCATGGATCTGGTTTCAAAAACCGTCGGGAAGTTCGTCCAGCGGGCGATCGACCGGCATATGGGCGCGGGACTCATGCAGGAGGAGACCGCCGCCGAGGGGGAGCGCTGGTATGCCCCCGGCTTCCCGGAGCTGATACGCAGAGCCGGGGCGGAGGCTTGCGTGCTGCTCAAAAACGACGGGACGCTGCCGCTGAAAAAGGACGAGGAGACGGCGGTGTTCGGCCGCTGCCAGCGCGACTGGTTCTATGTCGGCTACGGCAGCGGGGGCGACGTGCACCCGGCCTGGCGCGTCAATCTCATCCAGGGCCTGGAGAACGCGGGACAGAAGCTCAACCGCGAACTTGCCGCCCTCTACGCCGGCTGGGTCACGGAAAACCCGGTCGACAACGGCTGGTGGGGTCACTGGCCCTTCAGCTACCCGGAGATGGAAATTGAAGAGGACACGGTGAACAGGGCGGCGAAGACCGCGTCGACCGCCGTCGTCGTCATCGGCCGCGCCGCCGGGGAGGATCGGGAGAACATCCTGGAAAAGGGCAGCTACTATCTCACCGAAGCCGAGCGCGACCTGCTCGACAAGGTGACCGGGGCCTTCCGGCATACGGTGGTGGTGCTCAACGTGGGCAGCGTCATGGATATGGCCTGGACGGAGGATTACGGCGAGCGCATCAGCGCCGTCCTGATCGCCTGGCAGGGCGGCATGGAGAGCGGGAACGCCTGTGCCGACGTCCTGTGCGGCAAGGTCAGCCCCAGCGGCAGACTCAGCGACACCATCGCCCGCTACTATGTGGACTACCCCAGCAGCAGAAGCTTCGGCGGAAAAGAGTATAACAACTATACCGAGGGGATTTTTGTCGGCTACCGCTACTTTGAGCGCTCCGCGCCGAAGAGCGTGCTGTTCCCCTTCGGCTTCGGCCTGAGCTATACAAGCTTTGAGACCCTGCCCCTGGACTTTTCGCACCTAAACGGCGGCCTCACGGTCACGGCGACGGTGAAAAACACCGGCGGCATGCCCGGCAAAGAGGTGGTGCAGCTCTGGTGCGCGGCCCCGGCGGGGGCGCTGGACAAGCCGAAGCGGGTGCTGTGCGCCTTTGCCAAGACCGGGGAGCTCTACCCCGGCGAGAGCGAGACCGTGACGCTTACGTGCACGGAGAAGGACTTCGCCTCCTTTGACGAGGCGCGCCACGCCTTCGTGCTGGAGACGGGAACTTACCGCTTCAGCCTGGGCGGGCGGGAGATCGGCGCGTTCCGGGTCTTCGCGGAGAAGACCGTGGAGAGCTGCCGCCCCCTGAAGCTCACAAGCGGCAGACTCCGGCAGCGCATCCTGACGGAGCTGCCCGAGCGCATCGGGGAAGCGCCCGCAGCGGGTACGCTGGACGATGTGCGCGCGGGGAAGCTGAGCCTTGACGCCTTCATCGCGGGACTCGAGCCGGAGGAGCTGGAGGCCCTGACAAGGGGCGAGGGGGTCATGAACGTCCCCCTCGGCGTGCCGGGCAACGCGGGGGGCTTCGGCGGCGTGACGGAAAAGCTGCGGCAGAAGGGCGTCCCCGAGCTTATTACCGCGGACGGCCCCGCGGGGCTGCGGCTGCAGAAGTTTTCCTCCCTCATGCCCATCGGCACGGCCCTGGCCTGCACCTGGAACACCGAGCTGGTGGAGGCCCTGCACGAAAAGCTCGGCGAGGAGATGACGCACTACGGCGTGGACGTCCACCTCGGCCCCGGGATGAACCTGCACCGCAATCCCCTGTGCGGGCGGAATTTCGAGTACTATTCCGAGGATCCGCTGCTCACCGGAAAAATCGCGGCGGCGGCGGTGCGCGGCGTACAGAGCCGGGGTCATGCCTCCTGCCCGAAGCACTTTGCCTGCAACAACCAGGAGTTCAAGCGCAACGTGAACGATTCGCGCGTGTCGGAGCGGGCGCTGCGGGAAATCTATCTGCGCGGCTTTGAAATCTGCGTGCGCGAGGCAGAGCCCCGCACGATCATGACCTCCTACAACAAGGTAAACGGCGTGTGGTCGCACTATCACTATGAGCTTGCGACCTCGGTCCTGCGGGACGACTGGGGCTTTGAGGGCGTGGTGATCACCGACTGGTGGATGCAGCATGCCGTGAGCTCGGAGTTCCCGGCCCTGCGCGACAACGCCTATCGTGTGCGCGCGGGCGTGGACGTGCTGATGCCCGGCGGCTGGAAAAAGAACGAGCGGGGCTACCGCCCGGACGGCACCCTGCTGGAGACCCTGGGACAGTCCGAGGGCATCACCCTGGCAGAACTCCAGCGCACGGCAAAGCGCGTGCTGCGGCTGGCCATGGTGTTGCGGAATACATAAAAAACTCTTTACTTTAGCTTGATAACGTGCTAATATGTGAAAGTAATCATTGACGCTGGAGGCATTCCCGTGACCATCGACACCGACATTCTCAGCAATGAGGAAAAAATCAGCTTTGCCCTGCGCTCCCTCTATCATAAAAAGGGCTATACCCCTTACCGGATGGGAAAGTTCGAGGACTATGAGCTGTATATGAAAAACAAAGACTTTCTGCCCTCGTCGGAGCTCATCTCCTTCACGGACACAAACGGCAGGCTCAAGGCCCTCAAGCCCGACGTGACCCTGTCCATCGTGCGCTCCGCCCGCCCCGGAAAGGGCGCGGTGCAGAAGCTCTACTATGACGAGAACGTGTACCGCGTGTCGGAGAGCTCCCGCTGCTTTAAGGAGATCCGCCAGGCGGGGCTGGAATGCATCGGGGAACTCGACGAGGACTGCGTTGCCGAGGTGCTGGGGCTTGCGCAGGAGAACCTGCGCTTGATCTCCGACGAGTGTGTGCTGAGCGTGTCCCACCTCGGGATCGTGAGCGGACTGCTGGACGGGATGGCGCTTGACGGCGATACGCGGCGGCAGGCCCTGGCACTCATTGCGGGAAAAAACCTGCATGAGCTCAAGGCGCTGCTGGCAGAGCGCGGCGCGGACGGGGCGGAGAGACTTCTGACCCTCGCGTCCCTGAGCGGCGAGGCGGAGGCCGTGCTGCCGGCGCTGCGGGAACTGTCCTGCGCGGCGGAGTGCGTGGAGGAGCTGCGGCGCCTGACGGAGAAGCTCGACAAGACGCGTCTGCGCTTGGACTTTTCGCTGCTCGGCGATATGCACTACTATAACGGGATCGCCTTTCAGGGCTATGTGCGGGGCGTACCGTCCAACGTGATCTCCGGCGGGCAGTATGACGGGCTGCTGCACCGCATGGGAAAGCCGGGGCGCGCCATCGGCTTTGCCTGCTATCTCGACAAGCTGGAGCGGCTGGAGGTGAAGGGCCATGCTTAATATCGCGCTGCCCAAGGGGCGGCTCGGCGAAAAGGTGCTGGGCATGTTCGAGCGCGCGGGCTATCCCTGCCCCGCCATCCATGAGGAAAACCGGAAGCTCTTTTTTGAAAACGAAGACCTGGGCCTGCGCTATTTCTGGGTCAAGCCCTCGGACGTGTCGATCTATGTGGAGCGGGGCGCGGCGGATATCGGCGTGGCGGGCAAGGATATCCTGCTCGAGTACGCGCCGGACGTGTATGAGCTTCTCGATCTCAGGCTCGGCAAGTGCCGCATGTGCGTCGCGGGGCCGCGGGACTTCCGGGACGATCTCGGCAGGACGCTGCGCGTGGCGACCAAGTTTTCCAATATCGCGTCCGCTTATTACGCTTCCGTCGGTCGGGATATCGACATCATCCCCTTAAACGGCTCCATTGAGCTGGCCCCGATCCTGGGGCTCTCGGACGTGATCGTGGATATCGTGGAGACCGGCACGACATTGAAGGAAAACGACCTTGCGGTGCTGGAGACCATCGTCCCCATCAGCGCAAGACTCATCGCCAACAAGGCGAGCTTTGTATTTCACAAGCCCCGGATCGAAGAGCTGGTCCGGGCGCTGGCACAGGAGGCAGAGACATGATCCGCATATACAAGGACGGAGAACTCAAAGACGAAGAACTGCTCAAGCGCAACGCCCCCAAGGCGGATGTGGCGGGCGTCGTGAAGGAGATCCTCGCAGACGTGGAGGCAAACGGCGACAGGGCGGTTCTCCGCTACACCGAGAAATTCGACGGGGCGAAGCTTGACACCATGCTCGTTTCCGAGGAAGAAATCGAAGAGGCCATGGCGGCGACGGAGCCGGAATTTCTTGACACCCTGCGCCTTGCCGAGCGCAACATCCGCGAATACCACGAAAAGCAGCTCAGGCAGAGCTGGTCCTTCACCCGCCCGGGCGGCGTGGTGATGGGGCAGAAGCTGCTGCCCATTGAAAAGGCGGGGCTCTATGTCCCCGGCGGCACGGCGCCCTACCCCTCCACGGTGATGATGGACGCGGTGCCCGCCAAAATCGCGGGCTGCAGCGAAATCATCATGTGCACCCCCTGCGGCAAGGACGGCAAGGTCAACGCCGCCATCCTCGCCGCGGCGAAGATCGCGGGCGTGACGCGCATTTTTAAGGTCGGCGGGGCGCAGGCCGTCGCCGCCATGGCCTACGGCACGGAGTCGATCCCCCGGGTGGACAAGATCGTCGGCCCCGGCAACGCCTATGTCGCCGAGGCCAAGCGCCAGGTCTACGGCAGGGTCGCCATCGACACCATCGCCGGGCCGAGCGAGGTGCTGGTCGTGGCGGATGAGACGGCCAATCCCCGCCACGTCGCGGCCGACATGCTGGCCCAGGCCGAGCATGACGTGCTGTCCTGCTGCGTGCTGGTGACGGACAGCGAAGCGCTGGCCAATAAAGTGCAGGCGGAGATCGAGACGCAGCTTGAGACCATGGAGCGCGTCAGCATCGCCCGCCCCTCCATCGACGATAACGGCAAGATCATCATTGCCGCGGATCTCCGCCGCGCCATGCAGATCGCAAACGCCGTGGCGCCCGAGCATCTGGAAATCTTTGTGGACAATCCCTTCGACTATCTCGACGATGTAAAAAACGCGGGCTCGGTCTTCCTCGGGAAAAACTGCCCGGAGCCCCTGGGCGATTATCTCGGCGGCACGAACCACACCCTGCCCACCACCGGGACTGCCAGGTTCGGCAGCCCCCTCGGCGTGGACGATTTTGTCAAGAAGATCCAGTACACCTACTACCCGGCGGAGGCGTTCAAGAAGCTCGCCCCGGAGATCGCGCGCTTTGCGTATAAAGAGGGGCTGACCGGACACGCGAGAAGCGCCCTGATCCGATTGGAGGACGAAGCATGAGCCGCTTTTTCAGCGCCAAATACGACCGGCTGACCCCCTACACCCCCGGCGAACAGCCGAAGATTTTAAACCTCACCAAGCTCAACACCAACGAGTGCCCCTTCCCGCCGTCGGAAAAGGCGCTGGCCTTTGCCGGGGCGCACACAAGGCCGTTAAACCTCTACTGCGACATTGAGGGGACAGAGCTGCGCGCAAAGCTTGCGGAGCTGTACGGCCTGGAGCCGGAAAACTTCCTGCTCGGCAACGGCTCGGATGAAATTCTGAACTTTGCGTTCATGGCCTTCTGCGACGAGGGGAAGCCCGCCGCCTTCCCGGATATCAGCTACGGCTTTTACCCGGTGTTCGCGGCATTAAACCGCATCCCCTGTACCGAGATCCCCCTGCGCGCGGACTTTACCATCGCGCCGGAGGACTACTTCGATCTGTACAAAACCATCTTCATCGCCAATCCCAACGCCCCCACGGGCCTTGCGCTGACGCGCGCGCAGGTGCGGGCGATCCTGGAGCGAAACCCCGACAGCGTCGTGGTCATCGACGAGGCGTATGTGGACTTCGGCGGGGAGAGCTGCATCCCGCTGATCCGCGAGTACGACAACCTCCTGGTGGCGCAGACCTTCTCCAAGTCCCGCTCCATGGCGGGGGCGCGGCTCGGCTTTGCCGCGGGGAACGCGGCGCTCATCCGCGACCTCAATACGATCAAGTTTTCCACAAACCCCTATAACGTCAACTCCATGACCCTGGCCGTCGGCCTCGGGGTGCTGCTGGACGAGGAGAGGACGCGGGCAAACTGCCGCACGATCATGGAAAACCGCGCCTATACCGTCGATGCGCTGGAGGCGCTCGGCTTCACGGTGCTGCCGTCCGCAGCAAATTTCATCTTCGCAAGATCCGACAGGATAAGCGGCGGGGAACTGTATCAAAAGCTCCGGGAGCGCGCCGTGCTGATCCGCCACTTTGACAAGGACAGGATCCGGGACTTTAACCGCATCACCATCGGAACGCGCGAGCAGATGGACATCCTGCTCAAAAACATCCGGGAAATTTTGGAGGAACTGCCATGAGAAGCGCCAACGTGAAACGCAAGACCGCCGAGACGGACATCTCCCTGACCCTCAATCTGGACGGGACAGGGAAGAGCGAGATCCGCTCCGGCGTGGGCTTTCTCGACCACATGCTGACGCTTTTTGCCCGCCACGGGCGCTTCGACCTGACGCTGCGCTGCGACGGCGACACCGAGGTCGACGACCACCACAGCGTGGAGGATATCGGCATCTGCCTCGGCCGCGCGGTGAAGGAGGCCCTCGGCGATAAGCGGGGCATCTGCCGCTACGGCGACACGACCCTCCCCATGGACGAGGCGCTGATCCTCACGGCGGCGGATGTGTCGGGCAGAAGCTTTCTTTGCTTTGACCTGCCCATCCCGACCGAGAAGGTGGGCACCTTCGACACGGAGCTGGTGGAGGAATTTTTCACCGCCTTCTGCGCCAATGCGGGCATCACCCTGCATATCAAGGAGCTCGCCGGGAAAAACAGCCACCACATCATCGAGGGCTGCTTCAAGTCCTTCGCCCGCTCGCTGCGCAAGGCCGTCGCCATCGACCCCGCCTCGGCAGACGAGCTGCCCAGCACCAAGGGGGTTCTGGGATGATCGCCATTGTGGACTACGGCGTGGGGAACCTCTTCTCGCTCAAAAGCTCCCTCGCCGCCGTGGGGGCGGAGGCTGTCGTCACCGGCGACGCGGACAGGCTGCGCTCAGCGGACAAGATCCTGCTGCCCGGCGTCGGCGCCTTCGGGGACGCGGCGGAAAAGCTCAGGGCGACGGGGCTCGATTCCGTTGTCATTGACGAGGCCAAGCGCGGCAAGCCCCTCATGGGCATCTGCCTCGGCATGCAGCTTCTCTTTGACCGGGGCTTTGAATACGGCGAGCATGCGGGTCTCTCCCTCATCCCCGGCGAGGTGCGGCCCATTGCCGAGGTCATCCCCGCAGGGCTCAAGATCCCGCACATCGGCTGGAACGCCCTGCGCTTTACCGAAAAGAAAAGCCCCCTCCTGTGCCATATCAAAGAGGGGGACTGCGTGTATTTTGTACACTCCTACTACGCCGCAAACTGCGCGGCGGACGTGATCGCAAACGCCGAGTACGGCGCCCTGCTCACCGCCGCGGTGCAGCGGGACAATGTCTGCGGCTGTCAGTTTCACCCCGAGAAGAGCGGCCGGGTGGGGCTGGAGATTTTGAGAGCGTTCTGCGAGGGGAGCTGATATGCTGATTTTTCCCGCCATTGATCTGGTACAGGGCAAGGCCGTGCGGCTGTATAAGGGCGACTATGCGCAGATGACCGTCTACAGCGAAGATCCCCCGGCTTTGGCAAGGGAGTTCTATAACGCGGGCGCGACGTGCCTGCACCTCGTCGACCTCGAGGGCGCGAAGACGGGGGAGACCCCGAACCTCGACACCATCCGCGCCATCCGGAAGGCCGCGCCCCTCTTCATCGAAGTGGGCGGCGGCGTGCGGAGCATGGCGGTCGTGGAGAGCTATCTGGACGCCGGGATCGACCGCGTGATCCTCGGCACCGCCGCCGTCACCGATCCCGCGTTTCTGCGTGAGGCTGTGGAACACTGCGGCGAGAAGATCGCCGTGGGCGTGGATATCAAAGACGGCAGGGTCGCCATCCGCGGCTGGCTCGAAAAGTCCGAGCGGGACGCCTTTGACTTCTGCCGCGAGATGCAGGAGGCAGGCGTGAAGACCCTCATCTGCACGGATATCTCCAAAGACGGGGCCATGCAGGGGACGAACCGGGCCCTCTACGGCGAACTCTCAAAGGCGCTGACGCTGCAGATCACGGCCTCCGGCGGGGTCTCGACCATCGAGGATGTGAAGGCCCTGCGGGCGCTTAAGCTCTACGGCGCCATCATCGGCAAGGCGTATTACACCGGGGCCATTGATCTCCGGGAGGCGTTGGAGGCGGCGAAATGATCACAAAACGCATCATCCCCTGCCTCGACGTGAAGGACGGCCGCGTGGTCAAGGGGGTCAACTTTCAGGGGCTGAGCGATGTATCCTCCCCCGTGGAGCTGGGGAAATACTACAGCGACAGCGGCGCGGACGAGCTGGTCTTCTACGACATCACCGCCTCGAGCGAGGGGCGGCGGCTCTTCACCGACATTCTCACCGAGGTCGCCCGCACCATCTTCATCCCCCTCACCGTGGGCGGCGGCATCAACAGCCTCGATGATTTTGACCGGGTGCTCAAGTGCGGGGCCGACAAGGTCAGCGTCAACTCCGGCGCCATCCGCGACCCGCGCCTCATCTTTGAGGCCGCCAAGCGCTACGGCGACCAGTGCGTCGTGCTGTCGGCGGATGTGAAGCGGGTGGACGGGGTCTTCCGCGTCTTCGCCAAGGGCGGGCGCGAGAACACCGGCATGGAGGCCATTTCCTGGATCAAAAAGGGCGTGGAGCTCGGCGCCGGCGAGGTGGTCTTAAACTCCATCGATACCGACGGGGTGAAGCGGGGCTTCGACCTTGAAATGCTGGACAAAGTGTGCAATGCCGTCTCCGTCCCTGTGATCGCAAGCGGCGGCGCGGGCGGGATCGCGGATTTCGTCACGCTCTTCAAGACGATCCCCAGGGTGGACGCGGGGCTTGCCGCCTCCATCTTCCACTTCGGGGAGGTCACGATCCCGGCGCTCAAGGCGGCGCTCAAAGAGAACAACATCCCGGTCAGAGAGGTGTAATATGGTAAACATCGACGAACTTAAATTTGACGAAAAGGGTCTGATCCCCGCCGTGGTGGTGGATTCCGTCACCAAACGGGTGCTGACGGTGGCTTATATGAACAGGGAGAGCCTGCAGATCTCCATGGAAAAGGAGATCACCTGCTTCTGGTCCCGCTCCCGGCAGGAGCTCTGGCTCAAGGGCGAGACCAGCGGAAATTATCAGCACATCGTCTCCATCACCGCCGACTGCGACAAGGACGCGCTCGTCGTGGTGGTGGAGCCGGAGGGGCCTGCCTGCCACCTTGGAACCTTCTCCTGCTTTGAAAATCCCGTCTGGCAGAGCGAGAGCCGGCACGAATTTTCCCCGGAGGCGCTGTATCAGCTTCTGGAGGGGCGCAAGCGGGACATGCCCGAGGGCTCCTACACCAGCTATCTCTTTGAAAAGGGGCTGGACAAGATCCTTAAAAAAGTGGGCGAGGAGTGCACCGAGGTCATCATTGCCGCCAAGGCCGAGGACAAGAAGGAGACCGTCTATGAGATCGCGGATCTCGCGTACCACGTGATGGTGCTGATGGTCGAGGCCGGGATCAGCGTGGAGGACGTGCATAAGGAGCTTGCCTCCCGCCATGTGATCGATCACAAGGTCAAGCAGGAGAAAATGACATGAGCGTGATCAGAACAATCGGCATTGTGAGCCTTTCGAGCGGAATGCTGGGCGAGGACTTTGCAAGGCACCAGCTTGAACTGGGTGTAAAGCGGCTGGAGGCTTACGGGGTGAAGGCCAAGTTCATGCCGAACGCCCTCAAGGGGATCGCGTATCTGAACGCGCACCCCGAAGCCCGGGCGGCGGATCTCGTCGCGGCCTTTCAGGATCCGGAGGTCGACCTCATCATGACCGCCATCGGCGGGGACGACACCTACCGCCTGCTGCCGTATCTGTTCGGGCATGACGAGCTGAAAAACGCCCTGACGAAAAAGCCCTTCCTCGGCTTCTCCGACACGACGGTGAACCACCTGATGCTCCACAAGCTCGGGCTTCCGAGCTTCTACGGCCAGGCTTTTCTGACGGAGATCTGCGAGCTGGGGCCGGAGATGCTGCCCTACTCCCGCGGGTATTTCGAGGAGCTCATCGAGACCGGGCGCATCGCGGAGGTTCGGCCGAGCCCCGTCTGGTACGAGGAGCACCCGAGCTTCGGCGCGGAGGAGCTGGGCGTCGCGCCGGTCAGCCACGAAAACGGGGGCTTTAAGCTTTTGCAGGGGCCGGCGGCCTTTCGCGGGAAGATCCTGGGCGGCTGTATCTGCACGCTCTTCGATCTCTTCGACGGCGGGCGCTATGCCGACTCCCCGGCGCTCTGCGCAGAGTTTGGCCTGTTCCCGTCGGCGGAGGACTGGCGGGGGAAGATCCTGCTGCTGGAATCGAGCGAGGAGAGGCCGAAGCCGGAAAAATACCGTGCGGCGCTCACATACCTCAAAGACGCGGGGGTGCTGGAGGCAGTCAGCGGCATCCTTGTCGGAAAGCCGCAGAACGAGGTGTACGATCAGGAATACCGGGCGATTATCCGTGAGGTCGTGGACGACCCTGAAAAGCCCATCGTCTGCAATCTCTCCATCGGCCACGCCCTGCCGCGCTGCATCCTGCCCTTCGGCGTCGAGGCCGAGGTGGACGCGGACAAGCAGCGGATACGGTTCTTCTGGGAGTAATACCTGTCCGCCCTGCCGCATATGCTTTCTGTGGGGGTGAGAGCATGGCATATGTTGAGACGCAGAAGGCCGCGCAGAGAGAGCATGCCCTGAACATGCAGAACCGGGCAAAGCTCAGCCTGACGGGCGTGGTGGACGTCAACGGCTTTGACGAGACGCTGATCGTGCTGGCAACGTCGCAGGGGGCGCTGGCCATCCGGGGAGAGGCGCTGCACATCGACCGGATCGACCTGAACGCCGGAGAACTGGACGTGCGGGGCAAGATCCGGGAACTGAGCTATGAGGAGCCCACCTCGCCCGGCGGCTTCTGGTCGCGGCTTTTCGGCTGAATGGGCGTGGATATCCGGGCGCAGGGAGTCTCGCTGCTGCTGGGGTGCGCGCTGGGCGCCGGGCTCGGCCTGCTGTACGATCTGCTGCGCCCGATCCGGCGCCGGGGCTGGGGGACGCTCTGGGATCTGCTGTTCTGCTTCACTGCGGCCTGCCTGGCCTTCCTGTTTGCCATGCGCGCGGAAAACGGGGCGCTCGGCACGGGCGAAATCCTGGCCGCGCTCGCGGGGCTGCTGCTCTATCTGCACCTGCTGAGTCCGCTGCTGCTCCCGCGGTGGAATAAAAGAGTTACAGAAATTGGAGTTTTTTTCTCTAATACTCAAAATATCACAAAAAAAGTGCTGGACAAAACAAAAAAACTCTTTCAAAATCGCCGCGAATGAGATATTATAGTAAAGTGTTCATGTAGGAAAAACGGGCTTTGTCGGATTTCCTGCGTATGAAAGGACAGCCATGGACGCAAAAGAGACCCTGGTGCGAATCGTATTGCTGGCGCTGCTGCTGTATGCGGCGGCCGGCCTCTCCGCCGCACGGCGGGAACTCCATGAGGCAAAGGGTGCGGAGCAGGCGCTCACCGCCCGTCTGGAGGAGATCGAGCGGGAAAATCTTGCGGTGAGCCAAAAGCTCACAGAGGGCTGGAGCAAAGAGGAGCTGGAAGCGCTGGCGCGGGAGAGACTGGGACTCGTCCTGCCGGGAGACAGGGTTTTCCGCTTCCCGTCAGAGAACCCGGAGCAGGTGCCCTGAGCCGCCGGGTGTGGCAGATCCGCGGGGCGGATCAAGGAGACAGAGAGACAGAGAGGAATATCCATGGAGTGGCAGATCGGCGAGATACTGGAAGGGAAAGTAAGCGGAATTACGAAGTTCGGGGCCTTTGTCGCGCTCCCCGGCGGAAAGAGCGGCTTGGTGCATATCTCTGAGGTGGCCAACGCCTTTGTCAGCGACGTAAGCGAGCATGTGCAGATGGGCCAGACGGTCAAGGTGAAGCTTCTGAGCGTGACGCCGGAGGGGAAGATCAACCTCTCCATCAAGCGCGCCCTCCCGGAGACTGCGGCGCCGCGGCCCGAGGCGAGACCCAGACGGCAGGAGCAGCCTGCCCAGAATCCGGCACGCAGCTACGCAGCCGTTCCCGCAGCGGCGGAAAGCAGCGGAAACCAGGACTTTGAGGATCGGCTCAAGAAATTCATGCAGGAGTCCGACAGCCGTATCGCCGGAAGCCGCATGTATGCCGACCATAAACAGCGCCGACGCGGCAGATAACAGAATCCATAAAAAAGACGATGCTTTCGCACCGTCTTTTTTTATTCAGTGTTTGCCCTTGTCGCCCACGCCGAAGTGCAGCTCCTTCATACCCTCCACCTCGTCGCAGATGTCCTTGAGCGCGCACACGGAGCAGTCCGTGGGCAGACCCTCAAAGATATGGGTGAGGGTGCCGGTCACGTCGGCGGACTTCTTTGCCAGCGCCCTGAGCGCGGCGTAGTCCGCAGCGGGATCGGTGAGGAAAAGCACGGTGGCGCTGATGACGTTGGGGTCCTCCTTGTAGGCCCGGATGTAGTTCATGCCGAGGGCGCGGAAGCTGATGCCCCTGCGCACGGCGTCACGGCTGACGCGCACCTGCTCACGGTAGCTCTCCGGGGAGATGCGCACCATGTAGCCCCGGGGGTAGACATGGTACTTGGCAAACTCGATATCCCGCAGCGTGCGGTAGACGGCTTCGTCGTCGTCCTCCAGTACGCCGATGCGCAGGATCACGATGCGGGCAAAGTCGCAGTCGCCCCTGACGTCCGGCAGATCCCTGCCGATGAGGACGACCTTGTCCTGACCGCCGAGCTCTTCACTGGAGGTGAAGAGCACGTAGTTTGCCGAGCCCTTGCCGGAGGCACCCAGCTCAAAGGCGGCGTCCTTCTGCAGCACCAGCTCGCTCGAGCTGTCGGCGGGCCAGGCGGCCTTGGGGTCGTAGTCCCAGACCTTCGCGGGGAGCTTGTCCGTCAGTTCACGGGTCTCTTTAATCAGGGAATTGTAGAGCTCCATAGATCAGAATACCTGGTCGACCTTTTTCTGATCGAAGATGAGATTGACCTGTTTATAGGCCCAGCCCAGCAGCTTCTGGTCGAGGTTCCAGAAGTAGACCACGAACAGGACGGCGACGGCGATCACAAGGATGCCGACGGTCTTGAGAATCCCGCGGAAGAGCTTGCCCAGCACGAGCTCCTTGAACCAGGCAAAGACCCGGAACAGCGCGAGGTTTTTCAGAAAATCACCAATGATATACATTTTTCGTTACGATGCTCCTTTACCGTTTAGTGCAAAATGGAAGCCCGGCAGAGCGGGTTCGATTTTGAGAGGAAGAAGGCTTTACTTCTTGGCAAGGCCCTTCTGGCGGGCATACTCGGCAGCGCCGAGGGCGCCCATGAGCTGTGGGTCGGTCTTGAGGTTGACGACCTTGAGCTTCAGGACATGCTCGATGGCCTCCTTCAGACCGTCGTTCTTGGCGCAGCCGCCGGTCAGGGTGATGCTGTCGGTGGCGCCGGCCTTCTTCGCCATGACGAAGCAGCGCTTGGCAACCGCCATCTCGATGCCCGCGGCGATCTCGTCCATGGGCTTGCCCTCGCCGACGAGGGTGATGACCTCGGACT